>RCUU01000069.1_pt1 | contig 58773 bp, 47 predicted proteins | sample 2166211 | NCBI WGS metagenome assembly RCUU01 (sample SAMN09932620, study PRJNA488358) | compost metagenome | feature: garden; material: soil; isolation source: compost soil in phenylacetic acid-enriched culture | place: Germany: Experimental Botanical Garden Goettingen | collected 2016-01-27
GTCAAACGTCTATATATAGTTTAGTTGCTTGATAAAAACACTGAATATAGTTAGTTTGGGCTGGGGTAGCTTTATGCTCTTGTGTCCACCTTCAAATGGACATTTTCTGAATTTGTCCACGTTGACAGGACGTTATCTAATGACGTTATTTTATAGGGTCTTTTATGCGGATGGCTAGCATTGAATCATTTTTTGGTCAGCCAACGTAGATATAATAAATGGGCCTGCTGTAAAATAACAGCACAATGCTTAAAATGTTGAGGGGACGAAATGGATGGAGAGAATGCAAATGTTCAGCTATCAGGAATGGTCTGAGCCGGAAGGCAGAGTTCTTAGTGTTCTTCAGGAGAAGAGGGTTCCGGGCGAAGAGATTTTTTTAAGGAAGCTAGTTAATGCGACCGTTATTCGTAATCAAGTCTACGAGCATACTTCCAATGAATCAGAGGTTGGCGAACGTCATAACGTGTATGTAAAACCTTTTGATGAGGACGATTTGGAGTTGTATGGTGTACATATCAAGTCATCTCTGTTTGAGAATTCCGCCCGCTCGATCCGAATAGAGACAGAGTTTTTATGTTGGGAGGAGACGGGGTTTGAGCGTAGAGAGGTGTTGGCTCCTATACGAGATTTATACGAAATAAGCCAGCTGCTGCTGGACCACCACTTGGTGATAAGAGGCAATCATTACGAGATCCTATATTCTGTGTTGGATACGGATATGAATAAGGTTAATTTTTACTTGAAGGAGATGGGTCTTTCGTGAGTAACAAGGCAACTGAACATGGCGATGAAGCCTCAATGAGCAGCAGCACTGCGAAGCGTGTATCAGGGTCGAAGATGCTCACTTTTGCACTTCTTTTGACGGTGCCTGCCGTAATGACGGGGTGTACTACTGTGACTTCCAGATCAGATTGTGACCCTAACTATGAAAACTGTGAGGAGGATGGGGGCTATCGAAGTGGAGGCGGCTATTACAGATCAGGTGGTTCTTCCTCGAAATCGGGCTCTGATCATTCTTCTATCAGCGATTCTAGCTCCTACAAAGGCTTTGGAAGCGGCGGAAAAAGCAGTGTAGGGGGATGAACCGATGGATCGAATTTTGAGTATGGGCAAGCTTCATGATGAGATTTTTCAAGGGGAAGTGGCGGTTCAAATTCCTTACCATCGAATGAACGGAAAAGAGTATTGCGTTCCCGCTTTTACTCTGTATAACCGTAGTGAGGTTCAGGAGCTGCAGAGTGCTTCCGAGAAGGTGGACGGAGTATATTGGAAGGCGCTGCGGTTTACTCAGCAATATTTGCCGGACTCTTTTTTAGCGGAGCAGCTGGGCATTCATCCTGCGCTCATACCCGCTGCAAGAATGGAGGTTCCATTCCACGGTGTCTCCAGACAGGATTGGATTGTTAATGCTGCCGGAATGAAGTGTATTGAAAATAATACGGACACTCCAACCGGCATTCCCGAAACCTCATATCTTGCCAATGAGCTTATCAGCCGGTATTCTTCGCTTGCTTCTGCCTCCAGCCAAATGAAGATAGCGATTCAAGAATCCTTTTCCAAGCTGATTGAATTCTATCGGTCGAAGGGAGTGGAGGGTAAGATCGCTTTTTCCAGCTATGAATGGCATTTGGAGGATCGAATGAATACGGAATATTTAAGAGAGTGCGTAAATGAACTTGGGCATGACTATGACTGTACATATGTACCGCTTAGTGAGCTTGAAATCATACCGGATGATGGTCTGTATGCTGATGGGGAACGTATAGCTATTTTATATAGACTCTATCCCTTAGAATATCTTGTGCATGATCAGGACGACGATGGAAGTAAAGAAATCGGTATTGAGCTGTTGAATCTAGTTGTTCAGGGGAAGCTCGCTCTGATTAATCCTGTACAAAGTGTCATCACGCAAAGCAAGGGATTTATGGCTCTAATCTGGTCGTTATATGAGCGGAGGGAAGAAACCGTTGAGTTCTGCGGTTTTGCCTTGTTTAATGATGAGGATATCCAAACGATCGAAACCTACCTCCTTCCTACATATTTTGAGGCTTCGGTATTTATTCAGAATGAGATTCCCTATGTGGCAAAAGGCTTATGGGGGCGCGAAGGGAAAGGAACTTCATTGTTCGATGGTAAAGGGACTCTTGTCCATACGGAGAATTTGAAGGATCAGGGCTTTGTGCAAGGTGAGCTTGATGATGAGGAGCTAGAGATTCGAAGCTACTATAATAACCAACCGAAAATTTATCAAAAGCAGGTTTCTCTGGAGGAGGCTGCGATTTTGACGGAGGATGGACCCTATTCCGGATATTTACTAACCGGGGCTTATGTCATCGGTGGTAAATATTCGGGACTTCTTCCACGGATTGGCGGTCAGATTACGGGAGACATGGCTTTTTTTTGCCCGGCAGTAGTTACTGCATAAAATAATATTTAGGGGGAGACTAAGTGAAGGATTTTTCAATTGATTTATTGAATGTGGGGATCGGTATAGCTGTTCTGCTTGTGGTGCTCTTAGTGGGAGCGTTCGTTTTTAGCAAATTAACCAAGTTTGATGACGGTGAAGAAATCTCCAAGGGGAATGAAGCGGCCGGCGTATATATGGGAAGCAAGCTGCTCGGGTTATGTATTATTGTTGCCATGGTTTCATTCAGCTCTCATGATTGGGTATCGATGCTGATCTGGTCAGGGGTAGGCATCGTTATTCAATGTATTGTGTACGTATTGTTTGATTTTTTCACTCCAAAATTTAAGGTGTGCGAAGAAATTGCAAAAGGAAACATGGCTGTAGCCCAACTGCTCCGGTCTATCATTATTGGTACTTCAATTGTCATCGGAACTTTTCTGGTGTAATAAGGAAATTTCAAACCATTTCTAGCATGCTGAAAATAAAGGAGACGGATGAATGAAGATAGCAGATATTCAAAATACAGAGCATGGTTACGTTGCGACATTTGATCGCCGCTTGAAATACTCCGTTCAGCAAGTATGGTCCTTCCTTACTGAGAATGACAAGCTCCAGCAGTGGTTTCCTGAGCTGAGTGTGGACGAGCTTGTTGAGGGAGGTGTTATTCGGTTCGATATGGGGAATGACAGCTTCGAGGAGATGACGATTCTGGAGGTAAAGCCCCTAAGCGTATTGGAATACACTTGGGATAAAGATCGGGTACGCTTTGAGCTGTCTGAAACGTCTGATGGTTGTCAGCTTATACTCATTGAGAAGCTTGCAAAAATCACCGAGCACACCCCAAGAGATTTGGCAGGCTGGCATGTTTGTCTGGATGTAATTGCTGCACTGTTGGACGGAAGACGGCTTGAGTCTCGCAAAAGTGAATGGGAGAAGTGGTATGTGCAGTATCGTGAGGCGGTTTCGAAGCTGAGTTGAGCTGGCATGTGCCCTGAACTATTTGTCTAATTTGTATCGGATATGCTTGCTTCTGCAATAAATCCCTCCTCGTGGTAAACAATAACAACACAGGCCTATCAACATGACACAGGAGGGATAACCTTAATGAAAAAATCAATGGATCTGATTATGTTCAGTGGGGAATATGACAAGGCAATGGCTGCGCTTATTTTAGCGAATACGGCAAGAGAAATGGATGTGGAGGTGAATATGTTTTTTGCGTTCTGGGGCTTATCCTTGATTCGCGATCCGGATCATTTATCGAACGAAGATAAGACGCTGTACGAGAAAATGTTCTCATTCATATCGCCTAAAGGGCCGGAAGATCTGCCATTGTCCAAAATGAATTGGGCCGGGCTCGGCAAGCAAATTTTGCTCGATATGATGGAGGAGGATCATGCTCCGCGGTTGATCGATTTTCTTAAGGGCGCACGCAAAAAGCAGGTTAATTTCTACGCATGCAAATTGTCGGTAGATGTCATGGGCTTTAAGCAGGAGGAGTTTCTCCCTGAGGTTGAGATTGTCGAGGCTAAAGACTTTCTTAAAGGGGCGCTTGAATCCAATATACAATTGTTCATTTAAGTAATTACCGGATCGGTATGATAAGATGAGGTGGAAGATACATGTAACTGGCAGGTTGAGAGGGATTCGAACTATGAGGAAACTGGTGATTGGCGATATCCATGGCTGTTATGATGAATTTAATGAATTGCTGAAAAAAGTGAAATATGTGCCCTCTGAGGATCAATTGATTCTGCTCGGTGATTATTGTGACCGCGGTCACAAAAGCAAAAAGGTCATCGAACAGGTGCAACGACTTGTGGAGCAGGGGAAGGGGAATGTCATAGCCCTCCGCGGGAACCATGATCAATTGTTCATCGATGCGATGGAGAACAATGAAAATGCGATATGGATGGAGAACGGGGGACTGCCCACAGTTAAGAGCTATGTCGGTAAGGACTGGTTCAAGGCGGGGTTTAACTATCCTGAATATAATAAAGCAAAGGCTTTTATCAAGCTGTACTACCAGCAGCATATTGATTTTTTGAAGTCACTGCCTTTATATGTGGAGGATGATAAGCATCTGTTTGTTCATGCCGGCGTTAACCCCGCGTATTCAGGAGACCTGAAATCTCATCCGGAGAAAAATTTTCTGTGGGGACATAAGCAGTTTTTGGACAGCGCCCCTTTTATGAATAAAACTATTGTATTTGGACATATACCGACGATTCGCATCCATAAATCAGCAGACACCTGGTTTGGCGATCATAAGATCGCTCTGGACGGGGGCTGCTGTTTTGGGTATCAATTAAACTGCCTGGAGATTAAAAATAATAGATACAAGTCTTATGATATTCAAAAGAATAAGAGTTTATATGTGCGCATAGGGCGTTCTATACGGAAGCTGAAGCTGCTATGTTCATCGATGATGAAAAAACGAAAAGCTTGATAATGATGGAAAGAACATTTTATACGGCTGCCCTATGCGTTCAATCATTAGTTCAACTGATATAGTATGGGAGGATTAGAAATGGAAAAGATCAGAATTATCGAGCTGCCAAAATGCAAAATGGTATCGTCGGGGTGCGATACGGTAAGTGATTTTGCCCCAGGTGGAATTCTTGATCGGTTCGATAAGTGGTTTAGCGAGGTGGATGCGCAACGAAAGGATAAATTTTACCCGAGGGATTTCCTTTGGTTTAACGAGCAGGAAGGCGGATTTGTCTGGTATTATGCGGTAGAGGATCTCAGTGTGGATACGGACGGTTTTGAGATTGTGGATTTTGAGGGTGGACTTTATGCAGTAGCAACCTCTATTGATGGTGACGAGGAGAACAGCTCTAGAGTATACCATGGAATAAGGGACTGGGTGATTAACAGTGAGCACTTTGAGATTGATGAGGAACGCTCCAGTCTAGGGCATATTATTACACCACCGACTGCAATCAAGGTTATGGGATACGGCCAGATGGAAAATTATATTCCGATAAAAGTTAAGTAGGTTTAGGAAAAGCGTCTCAATATAATGGACAAAGTACCTCAACAGTTGCTTCTCATAGAAAATTGCTGCAAAAGTGCAGGCTTTTGCCGTTAGTATCGTTGATCCTGAGAAAAAGCCTGCAAAAGTGCAGTTTTTTTACTTAAGTTGAGCTAAAATGCACCATTGGACTCGAAAAAGCTGCACTTTTGCAGGAATTAGCGTGGTTGATCTATTGAACGGGAAAAAAACTGCACTTTTGCAGGAATTCGTGCGCTTGGCGCTTGGCGTCTGGAATGGGATGCTTGGCGCTGGGCGTCTGACGTCTGGAATTGGGCACATGGCATGGGCACCTGACGTCTGTCATCTGCACTGGGCATCTGGCACGGGCACCTGACGTCAAGCATCTGGCCCTGGTGCCTGGCACCTGGAGTGTATACTTTTCGAGAGAATGTTCATTTGATAAGAATTCTTTGGCACTGTAATTAGCTACTACGGTAAAATTCCTCCACCAAATAAGAAACGGCTGTTGTGAATGATTCTTCCGTTTCCGAGGTAAATGCCTAAGTGGCTGACTGTTCTTTCCGCTTCCGTTAGCCCTTTGTAGTCAGATGCTTTATCGCCTCTATAGCTTGAGAAGAACAGCAGGTCTCCGCGCTTTGCTTCTTTTAATGAAGTATAGGTTTTTGGGGAAAAGGCTTTGACATATGCAGCTTGACTCCTTGAATCCCAAGGCAAGTCGATGCCTACGGCAGATAGGAATACCCACCGCGTGTAATCCGGGCAGTCGAAGGACGATGGCTCCGTTCGGTCAGAGCCGTATACATATGGTAAAGGCTAACACGGCTCGTTTTCTCATAAACTCAGTCCTTCCTACAGGCAATATGAGCTTATGATTGCAAAATTTCTCTTTTTTATGACTGGACAAGTTGAACTAATGTTGTACGCATAAGGCAGCCGTGTAAAATGTTCTTTCAATCGCTGTTGTTCCCGGATTCCTTTGATTGGACAAAATTCAGAGACAGTAGTAATCCGGAAACAAAGGCGACCGCTATGGGATCGCAGTAAGGATGGCAGTACGAAATTCAAAATAAGGAAGTGCCTTTGTTCATAAACAGGCTTTGCTGTTGCAGCTCAATAGGATAGAGAGAGAGTTGCTCTGTAAATTTGTTCAACAGCGCCGACCAATGACGATCCTTATTGGTTACCGCATAGACGTGACGCTTCCCAAGGTTGCCAGGTATCGGACGAATTTCGAGGAGTCCGCGCTCTACTTCGGCTTGTACGGCCATACGAGAAACGAAAGAAACATGCTCACCAAGCATCACCGCTTGTTTTATGGCTTCCAGAGAATCAAATTCCAAATAAGAAGGAAGCCTTAACTGATTGCTTTGAAGCCATTTCTCGGTCAGCCACCGGGTACTGGATTCTGTACCGTGCAGAACAAATGAGGAAGACACGATTCGCTCGGAGGTAGGCTCGGTTACCGAGGCGAGAGGATGCTTGGGCGAAAGAATGAGCACCAGGTCATCTTCACAGATGGTTTCGACCTTGAGCTCGGGCGATGCAAAAGGCACCGTAGAAATGATGCCGAGATCTATTTCATGTCGCTCCAGCATATCCCGAACGACCGGGGCTGTTTTGACCGACAATGAAATGTGAATTCCGGGATATTCCTGAGAAAAGCGATGCAGCACCGTAGGCAAAACATAGGTGGCGGGAACGTAGCTGGCCCCGATCCGCAGATTGCCTTTGCGCAGAGTGTCGAACTCGGTAACCGCCCGCTGCGCCTCAGCTGCAAGAGCGTTGATTTTAACCGCATAATGATGCAGGGCATAGCCGGCGTCGGTCAAAATAAATTTGCCCATCCGCGCATCAAACAGCTTGACTCCGAAATCCCGCTCCATATTTTTCATGTGGAATGTAACGGTCGGCTGCTTCAACTCCAGAATTTCGGCAACGGTTGTGATCTTGTTGTATTTTTCCAGCAGCTCCACAATTCTCAATTTTAATAGATTCAAGTTCATCATCTGGTATGGTCCCCTCTACCGCCTGAATTTAACTCCCTCTATATAGATTAAATCTATGGATGTTAACAGTATTCATTGAAATAATTAATTTTGCATTAACTTAGCAATAACACTGTCTTTGATTTCAGAAAGTAGACTAGTACTTGTAGGCGGTACTAACTACTCAGCTGAACGAAGTAAGGATGGTAATCATATGGATTTAAACATACGGGGGCTTGGAAAAGCCTTCGGTGATACCACGGCGCTGCATCCCACGGATCTGACTGTCAAGCAAGGGAAGTTTACAACACTCCTTGGACCCTCCGGCTGCGGGAAAACAACATTATTGCGAATGATCGCAGGTCTGGAAACACCGGATAGAGGCTCTATCTCTATTGGTGAAGAGGTGCTGTTTGCAGGTCAAGGAAAAAAGGAGATTCCGCCGAATAAGCGTGGCTTCGGTATGGTCTTTCAGGATTTTGCATTATGGCCGCATATGACGGTGTTTGAAAATGTCGCCTTTGGTTTGCGGACGGGTCGCCGTACGGCGGGGTTGCGTGAAACGGTGCTGGAGGCGTTGGATAAGGTCAAGCTCCACGATATGGAGGGCCGCTATCCGCACCAGCTGTCCGGAGGACAGCAGCAGCGGGTCGCTTTTGCCAGAGCTGTTGCCATTAGACCGAGGCTCGTGCTGTTCGATGAACCGTTAAGCGCACTTGATGCGGTGCTGCGTGAGGAAATGCGCGTCGAGATGATGTCGCTCGTGCGGGATATGGGTTTAACCGCTCTTTATGTCACGCATGATCAGGTGGAAGCCATGTCTATGTCTGACGAGGTTGTCGTCATGCAGGGCGGACAAATTTTGCAATCAGGAACACCGGAGGAGGTTTATGGCAAGCCGACAAACTCATTTGTTGCCCGCTTTATCGGCAAGTCGAACTGGTTGACTAAGGGGACAGCAGAAGAGTCGGTTAGTGGCAGGAGCAGAGGTAGCGGTACAGATGCCGGGCCAGCGATGTTCAGACCGGAGCATTTGTTATGGCAACCCGGTATTGAAGAATGCCGAAATTATGAGGTCGAGATAGTTCATGTGAGCTATATGGGTGATCGTTATGAGCTGCATCTTAAAGCCTCCGGTCAAAACGAAATGTGGACGGCCTATCATCATGAGCGGCTTACGGAAGGTGCGCAATTGAAGGTTTATCTGCCGGTTCATCGGATTCATCAAATGAAGGTCTAACTTTTAAAGGGGGAAATTAAGAGCATGTGGAACCAAAATGGGGTTCAAAGGAAATATGGCTGGAGAAAAGGAACGGCATTAGTGCTGGCATTGACATTTGGGATGGCTTTAGCCGGCTGTGGCGGGGGCAGCTCTGCTTCCCAAGGAGCCGCATCCTCCAACACAGGGACCACAACAAATGAGGCATCAGCCTCGGCAAACGACACAGCATCCTCAACAGATAAGAAGCTGGTTGTATACAGTGCAGGGCCTGAAGGCCTTGCGAATAAAATCATTGAAGGCTATGAAGCCAAAACCGGTGTAAAGGTAGAAATGTTCCAAGGAACAACCGGTAAAATATTGGCCCGCATGGAAGCGGAAAAATCCAATCCGGTGGTCGACGTAGTTATTCTGGCTTCACTCCCGTCCGCGCAAGGCTTGAAGGAGGATGGCTTGACCTTGCCTTATCCGGAAGCAGTCAACGCGGATAAGCTTAACCCGGACTGGTCAGATGCCGAAGGAAATTATTTCAGCACCAGTGCCTCTGCACTTGGAATAGCCTACAATACGAAGCTGGTAACTACACCTCCAACCTCTTGGGAGGATTTATCCAAGCCGGAATTTAAAGATCAAGTGAATATTCCGGACCCGTCGCTTTCCGGCTCTGCTCTTGATTTTATGACCGGATACTTGAGCGCTAAGGGAGATGGCGGCTGGTCGCTCTTCGAATCGTACAAAAGCAACGGTGTAGCGATGGCTGGCGCAAACCAGGAGGCGCTTGATCCGGTTATTACAGGAGCCAAAGGTGTCGTTGCAGCAGCGGTGGATTACATGACTTATAAAGCAAAGGCTAAAGGTGAGCCGGTTGATATCGTATATCCGAAGGAAGGAACGGTCATCAGTCCACGTCCTGCTGCCATTATGAAATCTACCCAGCACGAAGCGAATGCTAAAGCATTCATCGATTATCTTTTGTCTGACGAAGCTCAAAAGCTGGTTTCTGATGCTGCCCTTCTGCCAGGACGTACAGATATCCAAGCTGAAAATCGTGCCAACCTGGATGAAATCCCTCAGCTCAAAGTGGATTGGGGTTGGATGAACGAGCACGGCACAGAAGTTACTGAGAAATTCATAGAAATGTTCAAATAATATGAAAAATATGTTGTCTCTAAAATCTATACGAGCTTGGTCCATGCTTCTTGCGCTGATGGTATTAATGGTCCTGATCGTTGTTCCCTTGATTGAAATATTTATTCAAAGCGTATATCGGGACGGGGAGCTGCAGTGGGCAGCTCCTTTCCACACTCTGGCGGACCCCGGACTTGCCCGTGTTATGCTGGGAACGATCTGGCTCGGTGTATGTGTGATTGCCGGCACGACCGTGCTTGCTTTGCCGTTGGCCTGGATTATGACCAATACCCGCATTGGGCGATGGAAATGGCTGGACGTTGTGCTGCTGATTCCGTTTATGACGCCGCCCTATATCGGATCGATGGGCTGGATTCTTTTTATGCAGAAAAATGGCTATTTGGAGCAGCTGATCCCCGGCATGTCCCGGATTACTCCGTTTTTCTTCACCTTTGGCGGGATGATAATGATTATGAGCCTGCATTTGTTCCCATTCTTGTATCTGCTGCTGCGAGGAGCTCTTGAGCGGATCGGGGGCAGTATGGAGGAGGCTGCTGCTGTGATGGGCGCTCCATTTCTGTATCGTTTCCGGAAAATTATCGCTCCGCTGCTGCTATCAGCCTATGGGATGGGGGTCATGCTCATTTTCGTCAAAACGATTGCTGAATTTGGAACCCCTGCTACCTTCGGGAAAAGAATCGGATATGAGGTCATGACCTCGGAAATCCACAAATACATTTCCAGTTGGCCGATTGATTTCGGTAAAGCTACATCCCTATCCTCTCTGCTGCTGACGGCATGCCTCATTATGTGGTATGTACAATCGGTGCTTAGCCGCCGTTTTACGTACAGTCTGGTCGGAGGAAAAGGAACGCGGCGCGCTGCTCTGCGGCAAAATAAGGCCGTAGTTTGGCTGAGTGGTCTTTTTGTAGTGTTGCTGCTTTTGCTGGCTATTGGCGTGCCCTATTTTTCTATTATCGCAGCTTCAACCATGAAGCTTCGCGGAATAGGCTTGGCCTGGGACAACATCACGCTGGATTATTACAAGCAGCTGCTGACATGGGGAACTCCGAGCATGAAGGCGTTGATGACAAGCATCTGGTTGTCGCTCGCGGCTTCAACAATCGCCGTCGTATTGGGTACATGGTTTGCCATAATGATACAGCGTTCGCAGACGCTTGGACAACGTACGATCGATTTATTCAGCTTGCTGCCTAATACGGTTCCGGGCATCATTATGGTTGTCGGATTAATTTTGCTATGGAATTCACCGTGGATGCCGATTCGTCTTTACAATACCTACGGTATGGTGATTTTAACCTACGTAATCCTTTTTGTGCCCTACACTGTCCAATATGTAAAAAGCGCATTAGGTCAAATTGACGGCTCGCTTTTTCAAGCAGGTCAAGTGTTTGGCGGGCGTCCCTTCTATATTTTCAGGCGCGTGCTGCTGCCGCTTATCGTTCCCGGTATGCTCGCAGGCTGGATGATGACCTTTACGATTGCTTCACGTGAGCTCGTCGGCTCTCTGTTGATTTTACCGCCATCCGTTCAAACCTCGGCTACTTATATTTTTGCCCAGTTTGAACAAGGGCAGGTTTCCTTAGGCATGGCTATGGCTGTCGTTTCTGTCGGTTTTACTACCTTGATGCTCATAATTATCGAGAGCCTGGGCTCCAAAAGAAAGTGGAATGCATAATGATGAAATTGCACATTTGGGGAGGGGCCGGAGAACATGGCCGCTCCTGTTATTTAATCATCGGTGAACAGCACCGGATTTTGTTCGATTGTGGTGTGAAAAAGGAAGGAACCGGGCAATACCCGCTCCTTGATCCTGAGCAAGTCAGCCAGCTTACCGCCGTATTTTTGTCACATGCTCATGAAGATCATTCTATGGCATTGCCTTTATTATATAAATACGGATATAAAGGTGACATATGGACGACACGAGCTACAGTAGAGCAGCTTGACAGTTACTTTAGCAGTTGGCGCCATTATGTGGAGGAAAGAGATGGCACGCTTCCATTTGACGAAAAGCACCATGCGGCTATGACCTTTCGATATCTCGAAGACTATGCCCCCGAATGCCGCTGGTTTGAACTATCCGACCATTTACGGTTGAAATGGGGGAGAAGCGGCCATTTGATCGGATCAGTATGGCTTCGTCTGGAGCTGGAGGGCCAAAAATTGTTCTTTTCCGGAGATTACAGCCGTGAATCTCAGTTATTAATGGCAGATTCTCCGGCGGAAAAAGACGATGGCGATTCCCAATCGAGGTATGTGACGGATCTGTCCATTATGGACAATGCTTATGGAATGGAAGAGGAGCCACAGCAGACAAAATTAGAGCAGCTTAACAGGGCGATCAGCAAAACTCTCCAATCCGGCGGACACCTGCTGCTGCCGGTACCGGCCTTTGGCCGTGGGCAGGAAATGCTTATCTGGGCTTGTGAGTCTTTTGCTGCTCACACGATAATTGTCGAAAAAAACATTTGGCTGGGTCTGCAGCGTATGCTGGAGCAGCCGCTATGGCTGCGGCCGGAAGGACAGGAGCGAATCCGGCGTGTAATCAGCTCTAGTATTCAGCGTATCGTTGTACCGGAAAATGATGAGCAGCGGCAGCAGGCTATGACCGGGCAAATTCCGTGTATCATTTTTGCCAGCGATGGCATGATGGAATCCCCTCAAGTTCGTTGCTACTTTGATCAGTTGTCCGGGCACGCGCATAATGCGGTAATCCTTACCGGACATACCTATAAGTATTCATTTGCCAGAAGGATACTTGAAGAGGATATGAAGGATGTTAAATGCGGCATACGGTACCTATGCTATAAAGTACATCAGGGAATTGCTGATGTGAGGGTGATGCTGGAGGAGGCTCCGTCAGCACATACCGTATTGGTTCATGCTCCAAAAGAAGAAACCGATCGTGTATGGACGAAGCTGACAGGCGAGGGCTTTGAAGGCTTGTATTCTCTCGAAGCGGGTACCGAGCTAAAGATTGTATAAGACGAGAAAATCATACCGCTGCCCGGCAGTGCGTGAATTGGCAGGAAAACGACTGCGGCAGCGGTTTCCCTATTAAATTGGTGATATAAAACTACCCTAAAGGGTGGTTTTTATTTGCATATCCGTTTTTTTTGCTTGCAAATTGATATAACCTTGATTAATATATGCTATATAATGGAAACGATTTCACAACAAGGGCAGATGCTTGAAGTCACTCTGGAAATGATATCGTCTCCATCAAAATGCAAGCGTTTGCACTGTTTTTATTTCACCATTCTTAGGGAGGTATCGTGCATGAACTTGGCAGTAAAGGGTAAGAAGTCATTATCCATTTTTATGATCGTAGCATTGCTTCTATCCTGTATTGGACTTAGTCCAACGGCAGCCAGTGCAGAAGTGGATGAAGGATCGTCTGCGCAGGCAGCAGGTAGTGAAAAGCCTATACCGGAAGGACATATCCGTATTCATTATAACGGAAATACAACGGACAACGGGCTTTGGTTATGGAATGATGTAGCAGCTCCTTCGGATGGTTGGTCGTCAGGGGCAACTCCGTTCAACAGCAGCGATGTTGATGATTATGGAGGCTTCATTGACGTTGAGCTTGCAAGTAATGCAAAAAAGATCGGATTTCTCGTAGTAAACAGAGCCAACGGTGCAAAAGAAGGAGGGGACAAACACCTTACCATTTCATCTTCCGAAGTGAATGAGGTTTGGATCAGGGCAGGATCGGATACCGTATATCCTTATGAACCTGTAGATATCCCGGCTAATACAATACGAATCCATTATGTCAGAGATGATCATAATCAAAACTCCTATGGACTATGGTTATGGGAGGATGTTCTGAACCCTTCTACAGGATGGTCATCAGGTGCAATGCCTTTTGCTTCAGGTGGGGTAGACCGCTATGGAGCTTATGTCGATGTTCCGCTTAAGGCAGATGCTAAGAAAATTGGATTTCTTGTTGTGAATCCTGCGAATGGCGATGATAAAGATGGCGGAGATAAAGGTTTCAGCCTCTTGGATAAATATAATCAAATATGGATTTACCAAGGGGATAATAATACTTATATCTCACCATATAAAGAGCTGCCAGTAGCACTTCTCTCTGCGGAGATATTATCAGAGAGTAAGCTTCTCCTTAATTTTACAATGACAGATATCCTGGACCGGGATGAATTAAAATCCGGGCTAAGCATTAAGGATAAAAACGACAAGACAATTGCGATCGAGGATGTTCAGATTACAGGTTCAAAAACAGTTGAAGTATCTCTCAGCTTCTCCTTGGATGATACTCCTCTAAGCATTACCTATTCCGGCAGAACGGTAACCACGACAAAGGGCTGGAGAATGCTGGATGAAATGTATCACTATGAAGGAGACGATCTTGGAGCGACCTATCAAAATGGAGGAGTAACCTTCAAATTGTGGGCACCGACGGCTTCTTCCGTGACCGCAAACGTTTACGATAAGGATGATTACACACAGTACATTGGTCATGTGGAATTAAACCTTGGTGACAAGGGCGTATGGTCGGCTGACGTGGACCCTTCTGAATTAAACGTGTCTGATCTTAAGGGATACTATTATCAGTATCAAGTAACTAATAATGGCGTGACAAAAGCGGTGCTTGATCCGTATGCCAAATCCATGGCTGTATTTACCGTGGACACAACGGGGAAAGCGGGTCCTGATGGCGACACGATTGGTAAAGCAGCAATTGTTGATTTAGCCGGGACTGATCCAGAGGGCTTTGATTACGCACAAATTTCAGGCTATGAGAAAAGAGAGGACGCCATCCTCTGGGAAATTCATGTGCGTGACTTCACCTCCGATCCAACGATCGACGGAGATTTGAATGCCAGATGGGGTTCCTATGCAGCATTTAAGGATAAGCTGGATTACCTCAAGTCATTGGGCGTTACGCATGTGCAATTGCTCCCTGTGATGGCGTGGTATTACGGCGATGAAACCCAAATGGACGAAAGAGAGCTTGAATATTCCGCGCGGGATAACCAGTTTAACTGGGGATATGATCCGCATAACTATTTCTCACCGGATGGAGCTTACTCCGAGGACCCAACGGATCCTGAGCTGAGAATCAAGGAATTGAAGGGCTTGATCGATGCGGTGCATGAAGCCGGGATGGGTGTAGTTCTGGATGTTGTATACACTCATATGGCTAAACCGGAGTTTCTAAATGATATTGTTCCTAATTATTACGCTTGGCAGGATGAGAATGGTAACAATATCGGGGGCTTCGGCAATAACCTTGCGACCAATCATAAGATGGCTGAGAAGCTGATGATTGATTCCGTAAAATATTGGTTTGAGGAATATAAGATTGATGGTATGCGTTGGGATATGATGGGCGATGCAACCTATGAATCCGTTCAGAATGCCTACAATGAAGCAATCAAAATCAATCCGGATGCGATATTTACGGGTGAAGGCTGGAACACATTTAGCGGAAATATTGCCGATGCTTCGCTTGAAGGCAAGGGTGCAACTCAAGCCTGGATGGATAAGACAGACAGTGTTGGAGTATTCTCGGATGAGTTCCGAAATGAACTGAAATCGGGATACGGCTCCGAGGGCGAGCCGAGATTTATTACAGGCGGAGCAAGAGATATTCAACTCATTTTTAAGAATATCAAGGCACAACCATCGAATACGCCTTCGGATGATCCGGGCGACATTTTGCCTTATCTTGAAGCGCATGACAACTTAACGCTTCATGATGTCATCGCGTATACCCTGAAGAAGGACCCATCTGTGCCGGAGAATGAGCTTGAGATTCATAAGCGCCTTCGTCTTGGTAACCTGATGATTATGACTTCACAAGGTACAGCGTTCCTGCATGCAGGTCAAGAATATGGACGGACAAAGCAATGGCTGGCTAACGAGGAGCCAGAGCATAAGTATCATGAAATGCAAGACAAAGACACTAATAAAACTATTTACCTCATAAGCGACTCTTATGATTCTACCGATGTCATCAACAAGTTTGATTGGTCGAGAGCTACTGATGCAGAGAGCTATCCGATCAATAATACAACGGTAGATTATACTGCCGGACTGATCGAGCTAAGAAAGTCCACCGATGCATTCAGACTTGGCGAGATGGATTTGGTGAATAAGAATGTAACTTTGATTGATGCACCGGAAATTGGGGAAAGTGACGTGGCAATCGCATACAAAAATGCATCTACGGACGGTACGGGGAATTACTATGTATTTGTAAACGGGGATAATAAGGAAAGAACATTTACAATCGGGGAAGATTTGACCTCAGGCAAGGTGCTTGTGGATAGCGATGAGGCCGGAGCGACAGAAGTGAAGAATCCTTCAGGCTTCAAGCTTACATCCCGTGCTATTACTATTGATCCATTGACAGCAGTCATTATCAATAAGAAGGATAGCAATAGCACACCGGGAACCTATGTACCTGGAAGCTCGTTCTCAGGTGGTGGTGTGACAGCTCAAGTGCCTGCTGATGCACTAAGCAAGCTGCTTGCTGATTTGCCTAAGGATAACGACAAGGCAGCAGCAGCAATTGTCGCAGCTTTGAACGAATTAAGTACGGTTCAAGATGTGAAGGCTGAGGATGTAAAAGGCAGCAATGTTGCAGCAGTAAGTGCAGCAAAATTACAATCAGCACTGGATAAGCTGCTGAAAGGCCTTGAATCTGTCGAAAAAGCTTTGACAGGGAATGCCAAGCTTCTGGAGAAGGTGAAGGCGGAAGCATCTGTTATCGTTAAGGTGGCGGACGTGAGCGGTACAGCGGTAGAAGTGAGCTTGCCTGCAGATGTGCTCAATAAAATCAATAAAGCGGGAGTTGCGATTACGATTGTCACTTCCGATGCAAGTGTAACGATTCCTGCAAATGCCGTAGATGCGGCGAAATTTGATCTCGCAGGTGCCAAGGAGCTTAGATTAACGAAGACAGTGGTCGCAGATGCCGAGGCACAGGCTGTATTGAACCAGGCCGGACTAAGCGACAAATCATTGAAGCCTGTCAGCGGTTTGTTCGGATTGACGGTAACGGTGATCGATAAGAACGGCAACAGCAGTAACGTGACCTCTTTTAACAAAGCGGTGAAGGTTTCCTTGCAATTGACTGCACAGCAACTAGCTAAGCTTACGGATAAGAGAAAAGCAGGTGTATATCATATAGCTGCTAATGGAGCTACCAACTTCCAGGGCGGCAAGTTTGATGGGCAGCAGATTCGTTTCTTGACCGATCATTTCAGTCACTTTATAGTGCTGGAATCCACTAAAACCTTTGGAGATACCGTAGGAAGCTGGGCGAAGGAATACATTGAGGTTCTGGCTGCAAGAGCTATTACCGATGGTGTGAGTGGGGATCAATTTGCACCTAATGGAACGGTAACGAGAGGTCAGATGGCTGTTTTCCTGGGCAGAGCATTGGGGATTGCTGGGGAAAATCAAAATGGTGCGTTTACTGACGTAGCTAGTGGGCAATATTATGCTGGTTATGTAAATGCATTGAAGCAAGCCGGCATTATGAACGGTTATCAGGATGGAAGCTTCCGTCCGAATCAGAACGTAACTCGTGAAGAAATGGTTACGATGATTATGAAGGCCTACAGTTATGCAATTGGTGAAGCAATTACGGTAGAGACAGGAGCCGGATTGTTTAAAGATTTTAGCAAAGTGAGCGGCTACGCTGTTGACAGCCTGAAGTCTGCAGCGTCTCTTGGTATCGTTGAAGGCGGGGCAGACGGTAACTTTGAGCCTAAAGCTCTACTCACACGCGCTCAAATGGCTAAGGTTCTGATCAAGCTGATGGAGAAGACAGGACAGTTCTAAGAAAAGCCGATACGTTGAATAAAGCAATGGAAGAAGAACCCTCCGGAATGGCTCCGGGGGGTTCTCGTTTATGCTCTGTTTCAATTATGACACTTGAAGTCGGGCAGGATAAATGCTTGAATATGTTGGAGACTATAAGATCTATAATGTGTATGTTTTAATTGTCAGGAAAAGGAGTAGATTAGCATAAATGAGTTGAAATTGCAGCTAACCCGCGCCCTATTCGTGTCTCTCCTTTGCGCAATTGGTTTTGGTTTCATCGCGCTTATGATATCTGGAGAACAAATCGTCCGCTTCGACGTTGTGCTTATTGCGCTAATTCAAGGGCAGGAATCCTCTCTTTTGACGTCGGTTATGATATTTTTCACTTTTATTGGGGGAGGCGCCCCTGTAGTAGCTGTTACATTAATTGTCGGGATCGTTTTATATAAAGTATTGCATCACCGAAGAGAATTGATCCTGTTTATATGGGTTGTCATTGGATCGTCCTTACTAAATGAATCTTTAAAGCTTGTCTTTCATCGTGCCAGACCTACTCTTCATCGGATTATTGATGTAAATGGTTTTAGCTTTCCGAGTGGACATTCCATGGCTGCCTTTAGTTTGTATGGAGTAGTGGCTTTTTTACTATGGAGGCATATTTCTTCTGCTGCAGGCCGAAGCATCATAATTGTAATTAGCGCTGCAATGACAATTATGATAGGAGTCAGTAGGATATATCTGGGTGTTCATTATCCAAGCGACGTATTGGGAGGATTTTTGGCTAGTGGCTGCTGGCTATCCATCTCCATCTGGATTTATCAGCGTTACATGGAACGGGGGTACATGAAGCGAATGAAAGAAGAAGGGGGCTGAATCTCCATCAGTGAGATTTTGCCCCTTTCTTTATTTTTTTTGCGGATACGTTACTTCGACAGAGAAGAATAGGGACTAACCCATTTGCTATTGCTTGATGTCCTCGATCATTGGGGTGAATAGGCAGGGTTCCACTTAGCGCGTCTTCAATTTTGTCTCTTTTATATCCATAAATAAAGTCAGCTTGCTTGCCTTCAAACCATTTATGAGCAGGCGCAACAATTGCTCCGCAGCTTTGGGCAACCTGACAGGTTACCGCATTTAGTTGGTTAATCCATTCAACGGCGAGAGGGCTGTTTGGAAATGGATTGTACTGCGTGCAGCAGATGACTCGGGCACGGCTCCCTTTTTTAATAGGAGTCAGAATGCTGCTTAAATGAGTTTTATACCGGATCAACATTTGTTTTGCGGAGAATGGCTGTTGCCTTTTCAGGGAGGAAATGGCCGCATTCGCTAAATCCACTCCTCCGATCCAAATTGAAACCACGGATGAGCGACTAATTATCGAGGCTCCCTGCCAGACCACTGCATCTAAAAGATCATAGCTGCTCCAGCCGGGCCGAGCCAAAACATATCCGGCTGCTCTACATGAACATGAATTCATAGAGGATACGAATAACTGGGGATAAGCTTTGTTTATGGAGGAGGCATTCTCTCCAAATGTAATGGAATCTCCAAGAGCTGTGTAGATCATAGAGATGTCACCAACCTAGTGATAGACTTTTGATATGCTTGTTATTTCTCATGTGCATCTTAAGTATAGTATTGCGAACATGTGCAGAATGTGTGGGCATGGAACTAATACGGCGGGAAAATCCAAAATATAGGGGGATTTGTACAAAGAAAATGAACTTTTGTTATGTTAAGATATTTAACATCAAAATACGAGTGTTATGTGTAGAATAGATTCAAACTTGAACTGTTGGAGGACACTTTATGTATGATTGGTTGGGGTTTAAAACAGGATATCCATTAGCTAAGTCATGGAAATTGAACAAGCAGTTGAAAAGAGATGTAGAGCGCACATTTGAAGGAATTTCAGAGACAAGACAGCAAATTTTGATGGATTGGGCTAATGAAACCTGGTTAAGCATGGAACGTCTAAAAACCCAATTAACGGAAAAATGGGAGCAAGGTGGCTTTGATTCCGAAGGTTTGAAGCAAGAAGGCACTATTCAATCCATTAACAAAACCTATCATCAAATGTTAGATTTCACGGAATTGTTTTTGTTGGATTCCTCATATGAAGTAATCCATTCGACCTACCCAAAACATATTGGTACCGTATATCGGGATCGCAGTGTGCTTTCGCCTGCCCTTACATATCTTAAGAAGCATCAATTTGACCAACCTTTGCTATTTGGCCCATACACGGATGAGCTAACTTTGAGCATAGGGCCAAGATCCTCCTCATTTCATGATGCAGTAACTCTTTTATTTTTGTTACCGATTTCATTCAACGGAGGGGTTTTTGTTTACTTATGCGGACGGGTGCCCAACGATGTAATTGGTGATTTAATTCAGCGTGAAGCCGGACATATTTATCCTGATTCGGGAGACAATTATTTATTTATGGTAAAGCCTGTGTTACAGGAGAGCATTGATCCGGGAACAGCCTTATCCAGAAGCCGATTTGAAGACAAAACCTTTACGATGGGCGAAAACCTGAAGGATGGGGTTACGACGGAGTGGGGTCAGGTGTCCGTACAGAGCCATACCGAGCTGGAGCTCAAATTTATTAGTCCGGCAACAAAAGAATTGCATCCGGGTGTAGCCAACACGATTCGCAATGGCAGCAATTTGTTTGTAGATTTTCCAGGCTACCCTGATTATCGTTATATCCCTGTCATCGGAAAAGGCTGCACCCTTCAAATGCCGCATTGTCCGGACGTGTGGGGAATGATGTGTGAGGTGGATTTTGAGGAAGTATATCGAATCAGAAGTATTGGTACAACGCGGCGAAAATGGCAGGCTTATTCTGTTGCTGCTATTTCTGTGGCTTCTGCAATTTTTACTATGTTACTATCTTCACAAATGGCTCCGTGGCTGCTGGCGATTATCATTGGATTATTTCAACTATTAGCAGGGCTGGGCACGCTGAAATATCTCCAACGTAAAGAAGATAACCGTGAAATTAAGCAGCTGCTCAAGGTCAAAAGCTTCATTCAGACCAATGCCGAAGGTAAGGGGGATCTTACGAAACGATTGGCCTTGGCGCAATTTAATAACGATGAAATCAAGGATATTGCCAAGTGGTTGAACAATATGATGGACTCGCTGGAAGGAATCATGATCAAGGTAAAAGCCGCGGCAGTCCAAGTATCTGACAGCCAGGCGGTGCTTTATGAGACAGCCAGTGTAACGACCGATTCTACGAAAAATGTGAGCGACCAGGTAACTGATGTTATTAATAGTATCCGCACACAATTGAAGGATATCGAGCAGGTGCGCGAAATGGCGGATACAATGCGCATGACGCTGAATGAAATTGAGGAGCAGGCGATGTCTCAAATTAGTGTTGCCCAATCCGGTGTGGACCGTATCGGAGATAAGATGGAGGAAATCTCAGGTAAAGTAAATGAGACGAACAAGAGCATTCATGCTTTTGTGGAAACGACACAGGAAATTAAAAATGTGCTTCAGGTGATCGAGGAAATTTCTGCTCAGACGAATCTGCTCGCACTTAACGCCTCTATTGAAGCTGCGCATGTGGGTGAATTAGGCAGTGGATTTGCAGTAGTGGCGGGAGAGATCAGGAAGCTGGCGAACCTGACGAAGACATCGACCGTAGAAGTCTATAAGATCACGGAAAAAATATATAACGAAGCACAGCAAGCCTTTTCTATTATGGATGAAGGAAACAAGGTTCTGGCGGAAGGAAATGATTTGGTAGCCGCCGTTGCCGGAACACTTGACGTAGCTTTTAACCAGGATGAGCGTAAAAATGAGGTTGTAGATGAGGTCGTTCAATTATTGGAGCAGATTGCACTTGTGAGCCGTCAGAATCGGACGGTATCCTACAACGTCGAGAACAGGGTACATGAACTGACCGAGGAGATTGCAGGGGTACAGGATACGTCCAAGTACGTAGAGACCATTACGAATCAGCTGCAGAACATCGTTGGGCAATTCAAGCTGACGGAGAGTCAGGCTAAATCAATGTAGGTCGGTTTTATGATGTAGTGGAGGTTGGATATACTCGCCAATCGGCATTCGCTAGACCACCGTGAAGGTGGTCTTTTTGCATAGAATAGACTAAGTCAAAAGTCTTAAAAAGTCCTTATTTCAATAGATATTATGTATGAAATGTCATGAATTAATTAGTATTTTGTGTTAGGATTACCTTTACAGCTTTAAATATTTAACAACTTTATTTCATAGAAGGGAGGAGCTGAGGAAGCGGAATTTACATAGGAGAAAAATATAATTTAGGAGGAGAGTGCATTTGATTAAGGCTCAGACGCGCAAGAAAATTTCCGTATTACTAGTAATAGGATTGATTTTGTCTATTTTCTCTACTAACTATTCAGCATTTGCGACGGATAGTGCGAAGACTTCGCTTACCGACATCGAACAATCTTATGCTAAGGCTGAGATTTCCGCATTGGTAGAAAAGGGAATATTAGATGGTTTCGCAGATGGAACCTTTAAACCGGGTGATTCGCTGACTCGTGCTCAACTGGCTAAGGTTCTTGTACTAGCTCTGAACAAGGAACAGGACCCAACCGGTGCAGCAGCATTTAAAGATGTAGCGAGCAGCGACTGGTTTGCCGGTTACGTTGGAGCATTAGTGAAATCAGGTATTACACAAGGCGTTTCTGCAGACAAATTTGCTCCAAACGAGACGGTAACGAGAGAAGAATTAGCTGTATTTTTCGTTCGTGCCTTTGGATGGGAAGAGAATGCAAAAGCCGCAGCTTTAAATGGCAGCTTGTCTGATTTGGACAAGGTGTCCACATGGGCAAAGCCTCACGTTTCCTTTGCTTATGAAATCGGGTTCATCAAAGGTGCTGTAAATAAGGATGGCGCGGTCAGCTTCAACCCTTCAGGTAAAGCCGATCGTCAAGCCCTGGCTAGACTGGCTTACGAATTCACCACAAATAAGGCAGCTTATGAAGGGAAAGTAAAAGTACCTTCAGATAGTAAAGAGCCGGCGACGGATAAGCCAAGCACTGGCTCAGACAAGAAAGAGCCTAGCGGAGGTGGAAGCAGCTCTGACGGAAGCGGTAGCGGCAACAACGGTTCTCAAAATGGCGGTTCCACCTCCAATATCATTTCAAAACCTGGTACACGTTCATTAGGCAATGTTACTGGAAATGTAACTATCAGCTCGAAGGATGTCGTATTAGAGAACACAACAATTAACGGCGATCTTATTTTAGCGGAAGCGATTGGCTCCGGTGATGTAACGCTTAAAAATGTTAAGGTTTCCGGCGAGACCCGTGTACTAGGCGGGGGACCAAACAGTATTCACGTAGCTGATTCAGTTCTGGCTACTGTTATTGTAAACAAAGCAGACGGAAGCGTACGTCTTGTATTGGAAGCAGGAACTACCGTTCAGCAGATCGATCTTCGCTCAGGAGCATTGATCCAAACTGCTGAGGGAGTTGGCGAAATTGGTCCGGTTGAAATCGGAAGCAACATTCCGCAAAATGCCACAGTTAGCTTGAACGGTTCATTCGATACCGTAAGAGTACATGCCGGACAGATCAACATTCAACTGGCTGAAGGCTCTTCCATTGGCAATTTGGACATTTTTGCAGAAGCGGTCAACAATGCATTCAATCTTGCATCGGGATCTGTGATCTCGCAAGTGATTGTGAATGCGATTGTAGAATTCTCCGGAGCGGGTACAATCAGTAATGCTGTAGTTAATGTAGATGACGTTGATTTCAGCGGACTGAATACACCTCCAGTGATCGCCCCTGACGCAAGTGTAACTAAGGTAGTTTATACACCTGAAGAGTTTGCTTTGACTGCAGTAGGAGCAACACGTCAAATCGTGCTTACGGGTATTAGAGATGTAAGTAATCTCGATATTACTCAGAAAGCGACTTGGAGCAGCTCCGAGTCTGATGTTGCCGAAGTGGTGAATGGTGTTGTTAAAGCAAAAAGTGACGGAACAACGACGATCAGCGCTAATTATGGTACCCATAACGTTCAGGTTCCTGTTACTGTAGCGGTCTATCAACCACAACCGTATCCTGCAATTAATAAGCTTGAAGTGAGCAATGGGGAAATTCATGCTGGATTCGATCAGGATGTCGCTGATCTGGAACTTGAGCACTTCAAAGTTACGGCTACAGTGAACGGTGATTCTGTTGATCTCAATAACCTTGAGTATAGCGATGGAGTCTTTACATTTGATCCTGTAGATAGCTATGGCTCAACTTTGTATGTCACAGTAGAGCACGATGAGCTTCAAAGCAAGTTTACAGGCAGCCAAAGCAGTTCATTGAAGTTGACCGGTTTTGGCGGAAGAATTACGGATATTTTGAACAGCCCGGTTGCTGGTCTTGAAATTAAATTCCGTAAGGGATTGAATGCTAAAGAGGGCGAAGTTGTTGGTAAGGTAACAACAGATGCAGACGGCCATTACTTCATTTATTTGCCTGCGGGTATTTATACCGGAGAATTGGGCGGTGAAAACACCGACTATATTAAGTCGTATTTGATTGGTGTCGCTGCAACGAATGTAAAAAATGTAAGCGAGAATTTTACAGTAATTGGTATTCCTAAAGAGTCCGAAACCAGAATAGTCCTGACTTGGGGATTGAATCCTAGAGATCTTGACTCTCATTTGATTGGACCAGGTGTATCGGGAGGTCAATTCCATACATGGTTTGCAGATAAAGAGTATTATGTCGATGGCAGTAAAATCGTTGATTTGGACTGGGACGATGTAACATCGTACGGACCTGAGACCACAACGATCCGTCAAGATGTAGTGGGCACCTATAAGTTCTATGTGCACAACTACTCTGGAGAGAGCGCTATGACCGCTTCCGGTGCCAAGATTGAAGTTATTCGTGGTACAGATTGGGAGAACCCGATCGTATTTACTGTACCGGCAGGCGGAAGCGAGCGTTACTGGATTGTATTCGAATTTACGATCAAAGAAGATGGAAGCATAGAATATACTCCAGTCAACGAGCTGACTGACGAGAACCCTGCGAAGGGCATCTATGTAAACTAATAAAATTACGATCTGTAAAGTGAGCAAGCCTATCCCGTTTGGGATAGGCTTGTTTTATATGAGACTGAGAACAGGTGTAGAACAACAACCTTTCATTAACTACTGTCCAGTGAAGTTCTTTCTTACTTCTTCTCAACAACAGCAAAGTAATTTCCTTCATCATCTGCAAAATTAAATACTTTACCCATAGGCAAGTCTACAAGTGCACCAACGGTCACACCCTTGTCAGAGAACTGCTCATACAGCTTCTCTACTTGATCTGCAAAGAACATCAAAGAAGGGGTTCCCAGATTCACTTCAGGAGACATTTTGGCCACAAGCTCTTTGTTATGAAGCACTAAAGTTGTTTCCGCATCCTTTGTAGGTGCAATTTCTATGGAGTGCATGCCTTGACCATGATCTTCTTCAGCAATGACGACAAATCCCGCTTTTTCAGTCCAAAATGAAACGGCTTTTGCTTGATCGTTGACATAGAGCATAATTTGTCCGAGTTTTTGAATAATATAGACCACTCCTTTAGGGGTAATTAATATCATTGTATACTGTTTAAATGTGAATTGCTAAAATTAGAAATGTTTATTATTTGTTCATAACGGCTCGGGTCCAACACTCCACGAAAATCCACAACTCTCTTGGTTGTGGATTTTTTTGCGTTGCAATTACACTCCTCTTACGTTTCAGGCATGAAACCCGTTACTTTTACAGGCGCTTAATAAATGTAGTCAATTGAGTTAATCCCGCGGAAATAGTCACTTTCTATACTTTAATAGGGTTGAAAGCAACGTAAATATATCACAAACCCACAATAATCCACAGGGAGTGCGAAGAAAACATGAAACATTGGTTAAAGAAAGAATTAGCACTGGGTCTTGTTCTATGCTTATTTGTTGTAATGCTTGCAGCTTGTGGAAGTTCGAACAACAAAGAAGCAGCTACAAGTGGAAAAGCGAGTGGAAATACGGGTTCAAATGCGAGCGCAAATGCTGTAGCAGAAGAAAGCTCATTGGCTGATCTGGAAGCAAAGGCAAAGGAAGAAGGCTCTGTTGTCAGCGTTGGTATGCCGGATTCATGGGCGAATTGGAAGGATACATGGGAGGATTTACAAAGTAAATATTCACTTAAGCACACAGATACGGATATGTCGAGTGCAGAGGAAATAGCAAAGTTCGAAGCAGAGAAGGACAAACCAACAGCAGATATCGGTGACGTAGGTATTGCATTTGGACCTGTAGCTGTTGATAAGGGTGTAACCCAAGCTTATAAAACCTCTTATTGGGATGAAATTCCGGACTGGGCCAAGGATAGCGAAGGACATTGGATAGTGGGCTATCAAGGCTCGATCTCTATTTTTACGAATACGCAGCTTGTTCAATCGGCTCCTCAGAGCTGGGAAGATCTGAAGAACGGCGATTATAAAATCATTGTTGGTGATGTAACCAAGGCAGCACAGGCCCAAATGGCTGTATTAGCCGCAGCTATAGCATATGGCGGCGATGAATCCAATATCGAGCCGGGCATTGCTTACTTCGAAGAATTGGCGAAGAAAGGCCGTCTCTCTAATGCAGAGGCATCACTCGCGAATATCGAGAAAGGCGAGGTTCAGGTTACCCTCCTATGGGACTTCAACGCTCTAAACTATAAGGATCAATTGGGTGCGGATAAATTTAGCGTAGCTGTTCCTAAAGAGGGTAGCGTTGTAAGTGGTTATGCGACGATCATTAACAAATATGCCCCTCATCCGAATGCGGCAAAGGTTGCCCGTGAATATATCCTGAGTGACGAAGGTCAAATCAATCTGGCAAAAGGGTACGCAAGACCGATCCGCGAAAGCGTAAAGCTTCCCGAGGATGTAGCAGCCAAGCTTCTTCCTACAGAGGCTTATACCAATGTTAAACCGGTTGCTGATTACAAGGTATGGGAAGAAACCGCAAAAACGCTTCCGCAGCTCTGGCAGGAACGCGTTCTCATTCATATGAACTAATGAGGATCAGGAAATGGGTGAGCGTCTTCGTCATCGATGAACGACGCCCCCCATTTTTACAAGGAGGAGAGTAAGGGCGTGAAGCGTAGAAATCGATGGTTTTTACTGGGACTAGTCCCTTTTGTAGTGATGATCCTCGCGTTTCAATTAGCTCCAATTTTGTCCATGGTGACAGGAAGCATTAGCCATGGGAACGGTTCAGGCATAACGTTTGCGTATTACTCCAGAATTTTTCAAAGTGATTTTTATTTAAAAGCAATCAAGAACAGCTTGCTGATTTCGATCTTTTCAAGTGTGATTGGGATTGTTGTGGGGCTAATTTGCGCTTATTCGATTACTCGATTCTCGCCAAGGACGAGGGATCGGTTATTAATGCTGTCTAACATGACATCGAATTTTGCCGGTGTTCCGCTTGCTTTTGCTTATATTATTCTGCTTGGCAGCAACGGGGTCTTTACCCTGCTCTTTAAGCAGTGGGGCTGGAGCGTGTTCGCCGATTTTAATTTATATAGCTGGACAGGACTTGTTCTGGTCTACGTGTATTTTCAGGTACCGCTTGCTCTATTGCTGCTGTATCCTTCCTTTTACGGAATTCGGGAGCAGTGGAAGGAGGCAGCTTCCCTGCTTGGGGCAAGCAAGTGGCAGTTCTGGAAAACGATCGGAATCCCTATATTGACTCCTGCCGTGTTCGGGACGATGGGAATTCTGTTCGCCAACGGAATGGGCGCTTACGCGACAGCCTATGCCCTGGTTGGAGGCAATTATAATTTGCTGGCTGTCAGGATTGGATCACTCGTCGCGGGCGATGTTGTCAACGAGCCGCAGCTTGGTAATGCACTCGCGGTTATATTGGCTTTATCGACGCTGCTTGCCGTATACCTTAACCATAAGATGACTCAACGCTCGTATATGTTTCAATCCAGCTTAGGCAACGGCACCAGGAAAGTACGAGGCTGGCGGCTGCTCAAATCGTCCGCAGTGAAGGAGGAGCTGTAATGGAGAAATCCAAAAAGAAAGCGGGCATAGGACATCGGTCGCTGATGCTTCTGCTAATGGTTTATTTACTTCTTCCCCTACTCGCGACATTTATTTATGCATTCGCCAAGGAATGGCAGGCCACCATTCTTCCGGAGAGCTGGACATTGGAATGGTTCCAGGAAATGTTCCGGGATATCCGATTCATGGAGGCACTCTGGACCTCGCTCTATCTCTGCTTGATTAGTGTTGCGCTCAGCCTTGCCGTCATGCTGCCCGCGGTATTTATCATTACGGTCTATCTGCCTAAGCTGGAGACCTTCATGAAGGGGATTGTTGTTCTCCCCTATGCAGTACCTGGTGTAGTTGCTGCGGTAGGATTGATTCGCGCTTATTCCACCGGGCCCATCAATATTACCGGGACGGCCTATATTCTGATCGGTGCGTATTTCATTATTATTTTACCTTATATGTATCAAGGGATTCGCAACAGTCTGCTCACTGTGTCCGCCGTTGAACTGCTCCATTCGGCAGAGATGCTGGGCGCAAGCCGATTCAGAGCCTTTATTACGGTGATTATGCCAAATATTTGGCCCGGAATCGTCACGTCTACTTTATTGTCCTTCTCCGTGCTGTTTGGTGAATTTGTGCTAACGAACATGTTAGTAGGCGGGCATATCCAGACGATTCAGGTTTATCTGTACCAGAGGGTTAATGAAAGCGGGCATTTGGCCAGCGCCATCGCGATTTCCTACTTTTTGTTTATTCTGGTGCTGTCCATGATCCTAATGAAGCTCGGCAAAAAAATGAACAAGGGGATATCAGGATGAAGCCATATTTGAAGCTTGAAGGTATCCGTAAGCAATTTGGAGATACGACGGTGCTGAACGATGTGAATCTCGATATCCGTGAGGGAGAGCTCGTAACCTTGCTCGGACCTTCCGGCTGTGGAAAAAGCACGCTGCTTCGCTGTATCGCAGGCCTTACGGATTTGGACGGCGGGAATATTTTGCTGGACAGTAAAAATATCGTGAGCCTGCCACCCCGGAGTCGGGAGATCGGTATGGTGTTCCAATCCTATGCTTTGTTTCCTAATTTAACGGTTCGTGAAAATATTGAGTACGGAATGAAAATGAGGGGAGCCTCCAAGGAAGCCAGACGAAAAAGATCCGGGGAGCTGCTGGAGCTTATTGACCTTGGAGAGAAGCATGGTGCGTATCCGCAGCATTTGTCCGGAGGGCAGCAGCAGCGTGTGGCGCTGGCCCGTTCGCTCGCGGTGCAGCCTAAGGTTCTTCTGCTGGATGAACCGCTTAGCGCTTTGGATGCGAAAATCCGCAAAAACCTGCGATCGGAAATCCGTGACATTCAGAAGAAATTCAACATGACAACGATCTTCGTTACCCATGATCAGGAGGAGGCATTGACCTTATCGGACCGGGTATGTCTGATGAATAAGGGCAGTATCGTTCAGCAGGGCACGCCGGAACAATTATATACGACTCCGCGCACAGAGTTTGTCGCTCAGTTTATGGGCAGCTATAACGTATTGACTCGTCCTGAGGTACTGCGGTTATTTGGCAGTGTAAGCAGTGAGGCGGAGTGCTTTGCTATTCGCCCCGAGTCTCTTGTGCTAGTGGGTGAAGGTTCGGAAGGCGAAAGCTCTGTGACAGGTAAGCAAATTGTTGACGGCACGATCCATTCGGTATCCATTCTCGGTAATATTATTCGTTATGTAATTGACGCTGCCGGCGTACGGTTAACAGTAGATACCCTTAACGACGGTCGATCCCTGCGAGTTAGAGAGCAGAGCCAAGTGAGCCTGGCACTGGACGATACGCAGCTGCTGCAGCTAGAGAAGGAAGGGGCTTAAAGATTGTCAATTTCGTCTGAGGAACGCAAACGAGTGATCATAGAGCAACTAAAGCAGCAGGGTCAAGTGAAGGTACCTGATTTATCGAATCGTTTTACCGTTTCAGAAGAGACGGTTCGTCGTGATCTTATACTACTGGAGAAGGAAGGACTGGCTAAGCGGGTATATGGGGGAGCGGTTCTTAATAAACCGATTAGCTATGAGCCGCCTTATCTGCAGCGTCAAAAGGTGAGGTTGGAGGAAAAAGAGCGAATCGGACGCATGGCAGCCGAGCTGATTGAATCAGGCGATACCATTGTTATCGATGTCGGAACAACGACGCTGGAGCTGGCAAAGGCGATAGCCGGGCGCGAGCGTCTGACTATACTAACGAATTCTCTTGCAGTAGCCTATCATTTAATGGAGTCCTTAAATAACGGAAGGTTTTCCGGAAAAATTTTTGTAGTTGGCGGAGAATTGAACTCGGAGCAGCAGTCCATGTCAGGTACGCTCGGAGAGAGCGTCATCTCGCAGTTTCGGGTAGACAAGGCTTTTATCTCCATCGGGGGAATTTCTCCGGAGAGAGGGATCAGCGATTACGATCCGAGTGAGACAGGAATGTCACGCCGGATGGTGGAAGCAGCCTATCAAACCGTTGTACTGGCTGATGGGTCCAAATTCAATAAGGAAGCGTTCATAGAAATTGTACCATTGCGAAAGGTTCATACCATTGTTAGTGATGTTGCTCCACCGAAGGAGTGGCTGCAAATGCTAAGAAGCTGTCATATCCATTGGATTGAAGCCAAGTGAAGGGAGCCTAAAAAGATGGGAGAGGCAACAGGAAAGCTCGTGGTCGTTGTTTTGGATGGATTGAGATACGATTCGGCTCGCAAGTATTTGGGATACATGGAGCATCTTGTGGAGCAAGGCGAGGCTGCCTGCTATCAGGTTCAATCCCAATTGCCAAGTCTGTCACGCCCGCTTTATGAAGTGTTGTTGACCGGTACGCCTGTGTCCAGAAACGGAATTACAGCCAATCATATAGCAAGATTAAGTCATGAGCAAAGTGTATTTCATATCGCCCGTGAAGCTGGATTAAGAACGGCAGCGGCAGCGTATCATTGGGTTAGCGAGCTGTACAACAGCGCTCCATTCAACCCGATCCCGGATCGTCATCAGCATGACGACGGCAAGCCGATTCAACACGGTATTTTTTATTTCGAGGATCATTATCCGGACAGTCACTTGTTTATTGATGCTGAATATTTGCGGGCCGCGTACGATCCGCACTTCCTGTATATCCATTCCATGAATATCGATGATATGGGGCATAAGCATGGCGGCGAGAGCAAGCAATATGAAGGCTCTGTGCGGATGGCGGATGGCGCATTGGCAACCTTGGTTCCATTATGGAGATCACAGGGCTATCAGGTCATCGTTACGTCCGACCATGGGATGAATGCGGCGGGGCAGCACGGGGGCACTGAGCCTGAGGAACGAACGGTTCCTTTGTATGTATTTGGAGAGTCGCCAATTCTTCTCTCCAGTCTGGAGCAAGAAGGAGTGCTGTCTCAGCTTTATCTCGCACCATTAATGTGCCATTATCTAGGGATCAAGCCTTCTGAAGCCATGCTGAAATGGATTTGATTCAAATCGAGGAGGACGTGACTAGTGAAGGTTGATATGCATTTTCATCTGGAGGAAGGTCCTTATTCGTTGCGCTGGTTGTCACGCACCTTGCAGGCATTGGCCTCAACAGATCCTAAACCGGATTCTTCATTAGGCCGCCACACGCTGCAATATGCAGAGGAGCTGTCTCAGCTTCTATCCAGCAGAATGCAGCAGGGCTGCTACAGTGAAGAATGGCTGGATCGGTATTTAGCTACAGGGCTTGAGCGGGAAATTGCAGAATTCGGTGTAGTTGATCATCTATATCGTTTTCGGGAATGCCGATCCTATTACGAGAAGCATATGCTGCTTGATGATAGCCCTGTGGGCAGGCTGCAGCGTAAATGGCTGGATCAGGTCTGTGTGGCATCGTTAACCGATTTCGTTAGCTTTGTAACAGAAGCGAAGAAGACCAGACCCCAATTAGCGCTTGGGATTGAGGCTGATTTTTTCCCCGGAGGAGAAGCCGAGCTTAAGGAATTGCTATCAGGGTTTGAATGGGATTATGTCATAGGTTCGATTCATTTTTTGGACGGATGGGGATTTGACAATCCGGAGACGAAGGATGAGTTCTCAGGAAGAGATCTCATCATGACCTATGCGCGTTACTATGAATTTCTGGGGCAGGCATGTGCAACGGGGCTGTTTCATATTATCGCTCATCCAGACAACCTTAAGCTGTTCGGCTTCCGGCCTGAGGATGAGCAGGAGCTGCTTCCCTATTACCGGAGGATTGCGGAGCAAATGGCACGCAGCGGTGTCATTACAGAGATAAATACTGGCCTGGCTTATCGATACCCGGTCGCGGAGAGCTGTCCAAGTCCTTTGTTTTTGTCTGTGCTAGCCGAATATCATGTTCCAATTACTTTATCCTCTGACGCCCATTATCCGGATGATATTGGCATGCTGCTTGATGAGGCAAGAGCCTTGGCGGAACAAGCGGGATATAGAGAGCTGTCTGTGTTCAGAAATGGCAAGCGGCATGAGGTACCGATCAGATCGAATTTGCTATAAATGAATCATACTAATGAAAAAAGAGTATCATTATAAGTTAAACTATTAGATAGCTCAACTTATTCTGTATGATACTCTTTTTTGCGTTATCAGCAATACACGTTTATCCGAACTGTCTAAGGTGAAGGGACAGGCTGTTTGCTGCCTGCTTAGCTTTTGACAGATTCATGAGGTTAAATATCAAGAGCTTGACCTCTCCTGACGCCGTGACATAGTCTATCGCCAGGTAGGTTCCTTTCATATTATGCTTTGCGATGGCCTGTGCGCCTCCGCCGACTACTTCCCACGGCTTTAATTTGGCTCCTTCTCTAACACCCTCCCAATAAATAGAGCTTCTTACGTTCGACAGCATATCCTTGGAAACTGCTTCAGCTCCCCTTATATGTATAAGAGGTAATTCAAATCTCAATTTCTTTCGTTCAACAATAAGCTTATCCGTGGTGATATATAAATTAGCTCTGGACATTTCCGGTATAAGCGGGATGCCATACATATGTATGCCAGCGTAATTGCTGAAAGCGCCTAACGATTTTTGGGTTTTGGCAACCTTGTAGCGTTCATTAATTAAGAAATACAGTAAAGCTATAACTATAAGGAGCACGATTAAAGGCCCATTGCTTTTACCTTCCGGCAGGTTGTATCCATTTGCGAGTAATCGACCCAGTACAAAAGCAATAATAAAGAAAACTACAGTAAATATAGCACGTTTTAATAGTTTATCCCTTTTTTTGATGGCGGCGTGAATGGACATGACCAAGAAGGCAAAAAAGCCAAATGATGCCAGTCCTAAAATAACGTGAAGCATAGCTGCAAGCCCTCCCTTTTTCCTGTATTTGTAACGGGATTCAGGCTCAACTTTAGCAGATTGTGGTACTTCATGTCTAGTAGAATTCTTTTGCAGAAGGCATATGAATATATTAGAATACTCTGAGGCAGTTCCGTTTTTTACCATTAAAGGGGAGGGATGATTGTGAAGCGAGGCTGGATCAATTCACCGTATACATTTGCTTTAGGCATGTTTGCGATGATGGTTCCGAGTCAGGCGTTTACTTCGTTTTATAGTTATTTTTATGTTGAAAAATTAGGCCTGGGGATCGGATTGGCTACTCTGGCCCGAACTATATTTCTCATCTGGGATGCGGTAAATAACCCGCTATTTGGATATTGGTCGGATCGTACGAATACTCGCTACGGCCGTCGCAAGCCATGGGTGTTTGGCGCCATGCCTCTGTTTATACTGTTCTTCGTGCTTGTATTCTCGCCTCCAGGCGGATTGTCAGAGAACGGATTATTCATTTGGTTTCTAGTCACTCTCATTCTATTTGAGGCGGCAGCAACTGTGCTGTGGGTGAACTACGGTGCATTATTTCCGGAGCTTTTTCGCGGAGATCGGCTTCGCGCCAAGGCGTCCGCGATTCAGCAGGGTTATCAAGTAGTTGCTTTATTAATAGCTACCGCTTTAACTCCTGTTATTTATGCGGCGATCAATTTTTCTAATATGGCGATCCTGTATGCAGTTATTTTTGGCGTCGTTATGTTTTTATGCATGATGAGTGTCCGGGAAGTTCCGGAATCCAGTCAGGGTGAACCGTTGAAGCTGATCCCTGCTTTTAAGGAAACGATGAAGAACAAAAAATTTTGGGTGTTCAACATTTCGAACTCCTTCGCTCAGACAGTGAATGGGCTGATTAGCTCGATGATTCCCTTTTACGCTAAATATGTACTGCACATCACCGAAGCTCAGGTGTCCATTTTGCTGGCATCCGTCTTCGTATCGGTTATTCCGTTGGTTTTCGTATGGTATTGGATTATCCGTAAAATGGACGGGGTCAAAGCATGGCGATTGTCGCTATTTATTTACGGCGTATCCGTTATTCCGATGTGGTTCGGTTATGATCTGATAAGCGGAATTTTTGCTGGCGTGGCTGTAGGCTTCGGTCTGGCAGGCTTTTTTGTTACTCCGGCAATAGTAGGCGGAAGAATTATCGATGAGGACGCCGAGAAGACCGGATTAAGAAGAGAAGGGATCTATACGGCGGTTGCCGGCTTTATCACCCGTTCGAGCGGCCTGATTTCGGCGCTGGCATTTCTAATTGTAGGCATGATATTTGGCTATGAGAGCGGGGATAATCCGGGACCGTCACCGGAGCTGACCTTTCGATATTTAATTAGCGTTGTACCGCTATGCTTAATGGCGATTTCTGTCATTCTGTCCTATACCGTTAAGTTCAATTTTACGGAAAATAAAAGAGGTGATCATGATCTTGAGCAAACAGAAGCGATTAATCGTCAATTGTGATGATTTTGGACAAAGCGGGCCTATGAATCAGGCCATTATGCACCTGCTGGAGGAAGGTAGGGTATCCTCTGCGACAATTATGACAGTAGCCCCCGGGTTTGATGAAGCCGCGACATGGAGTGTCCGCAAGGGAATATCCAACGTGGGATTGCATTTGACGATGACAAGTGAATTTGATGCATTAAGATGGTCCAGTCTGACAGGTCATGCATCGCTTCATGATGAGAGCGGTTACCAGTACAGAACAGTGAAGGAATTTGAGAAAGGCGCCGAGACAGGAGCAGTATTGCGAGAGATCGATGCACAATTCGAAAAAGTAAAGCGGGCCGGCATGGTCATCAGCCATGTTGATAACCATATGGGGAGTCTGTACGGAATGGAGACAGGACGCAGCCTGCTTCCGCAGATGTTATGGAAAATCTCGCGCCGGAAATTGCCCGCAAGATTTTTCCGCAGCATCCACGCGGAAGACCCGCTGCTAGGCTCGCTTTCGAATATTGAGCGCCCGGTAGCAAAAGCCGCCGCACTGGCGGATACGCTCGGGGTACCTATTCCGGACTATTTATTGTCCCATCCCTTTCATTTGCAGCAAGGTGAAACGTATGACAGCTTCAAGCAATCGATTATAGATAAGCTGTACAGACTCCCGGACGGTGTAAGCGAAACTTATATCCATCCGGGAATGGAGGATTCATGGATGCTGAAGCATGTCCCTCATTGGGAGAAAAGAGTGTGGGAATTCCGGTTGTTTTGTGACGATGATTTAACCTATGCTTTGCGGGATGCCGGCGTTGAGATGGTCAATTACCGCTATGTACAGGATCACCTCAGACGCGCACGTGCACGCTCCGCATTTAAATTAATCAAGGAGCTTGCAGGAAAGTAAGTCTTATCCTACAGCTTACAGCTCATCCGCAATTCCTAACAATGCGATACCGAGGATGACGATAATAATAACCGTATATTGCAGCTTGTTCAGCTTTTCCTTAAGGAAAATACGGGATAGAATGACCGAGAAAATACTATATGAAGCAATGAGCGGTGCTGCGATAATGGCGTTACTGGACATGGCAAACACATAGAAGAACTGACCGATCGTTTCCAAAATCGCAGCGCTGCCCTTGTCACGTTCTTTGAATGGATTAAAGGACTGCTTTTTCATAAATTTCAAATAAATAAAGGATATAACGGCACAGATAAAAAAGGTGAACTCATACGAGAGCAGAGCTGCATCTTCACTAATCAGCTTCAGCTCGTCCAAATAGATGCCATCGGCAAACGTTCCAAGTCCATCAATCAAGCAGTACAGAATCGGGAACATGATCGCCATGAATCCGATTTGGTATTTTCTATCTATTTCGGTGGAGTTTGCTCGTAAAGCCGCGTTTTCCTCTTTCTTTTCCAGTATGGCAATTGAGATAACACCCAAGGTGATCGCTACTATACCTAATATTTGAATCAGATTCAAAGTGTGCGTGAAAAAGATGAACAATAGAATGGTCGTGACCGCTCCGGAGGAGTTTTGCACAGGCGAGGCGATAGACAGATCAATATATCGTAGCCCTATGTACCCGATGGCCATTGATAGTATATAAAGTGCTGATACGGGCAAGTATCGGAGCATGTCCATAGGATCAAGAGTAATTCCTTTCGTTAGCATATACCCCGTACCATGAATACCCATGACTAACCCTACCATAATTACGATCTTAATATGGCTGAATCGATCATGCGGATCGGTCCCCTTCTTATAAAACAAATCAGCGCCTCCCCAAGAGAAGGCTGTCAGCAAAGCAAAAACAAACCACATACAAAAATCTCCTTGTCATAGAATCACTCTATTATATTTAACAGAGTACAGGCCGGACTTGTGCAAAATGTTATACGCTCATGCAGTCCGCATCTAGTCATAACACAAAAGAAAGTCGTTTGTCAGTGCTTTTTGCTATACTTAGGTGCGTTTTTCGTTACTTTAAATGTCAATTTATATACTATATGTATTTTGTCATGTGACAAAAGTCATTACATCTATCACTGGTTCGATAAAAACGATGAATATATAATTGTTGAGTGTTCGTAATCAAGGCCTGCAAAAGCAGTGTCAATTTCATAGTTGGAGGAAGGGTATGAAGAAAAATAAGAGAACGTATTTGGCAGCTTTACTCTCATGCATCATGTTTTTTTCACTTATTCAACCGTCGTTCGCTGCCAGTGATACACCGGAAACCCAATATCCGGGAACCAAAGTTAGCTTTATAGCAAATAATACGGATGATGGTATATCAGAGGGAATTCCTCTAGGATTCGACTTCAATTTCTATGGTGAGAGCTACAATCATGCTTACATCACTACAAACGGGTATTTGATGTTCCATGATGCTCCGGAGGAAAATTCCGAGTACATCCATGGACAGCTCCCTTTATTATCACCTAGCAATTATGTTGCCCCTCTTTTTGATGATCTCTACATGGAAAATCGGCCGGATTCTCAGAGTGAAGTGCTGTATGCAACCCTTGGAGAAGCGCCTCATCGTAAATTCATCGTACAATGGACCAACATGTTCTCCTATGAAGATAACTCTAATATAGGAACTGTGCAGGCTATTTTGGATGAATCCACCAATCAGATTCGATTCCAATACCCTAAGCTAGGTCTTGATTTTGATGGCTCCTATGCCTTGATCGGGCTGCAGGCTGGAAATCTGACAGATGTATATTCTCAGAATGAAGCCAGTGTAATTGAAAAACAGGCGATCTCCTTTACACCGAATACAGAGAGCAATGCTTATGAAATAAATAGAAATGCCGGCTATGAGCCTATTCTATTGTTTAACGATAGCAAGCCGCGAGTTCCGAAATTGATTGGACCTGCAAATGGAGCGACGGTATCCTATTCTCCCGTATTAAGATGGGAAGGGGATGCTGTAGAGAAGGGTGCAAAATACGGCTATGTTGTATCGACTGACCCTGATCTATTTTATTCACAGGCTGCAATTGTAGTCTATGGAGAATTAGAAGCAGGTACGACCTCATTTCAGCTGTATGATCTGCCTGAAGGAACGTACTATTGGGCTGTTGCAGCTATGAATGGAGAAGGAATATCGATATCAAGCATATCCAAATTCGTTGTATCATCCATTGTGCCTTCAGATGCCAGTCTTAGCACATTGGATTTGAGCGGTATTACGCTGAATCAGACTGTGACGCAAAGCGTATATGACTACACAGCTGAAGTTCCTAACTCTGTTTCAGTCACGACGGTTACCTACGCGCCTACGGATGAATATGCAGCTACAGTGCTAAAACTAAACGGAGAGCCAGTGAACAATCCAATTTCGTTAAATGTGGGCTCTAATAGTATTAGTGTAGAAGTTACTGCACAAGACGGTAGCAAGCAAATTTATACAGTGAATGTAACACGTGCCAACAGCGGTTCTTCCGGAGGTAACTCCGGTGGTAGTGGCAGCGGTGGCGGAAGCGGCTCAGGTGGAAGCTCCGGTACGGTAACTACCCCGGCCAATCCATTAAAACCGGAAGAGCCCTCTACACCGGAAAGTCCTGCGTCTGGCACTCCTGCAACGTCTGTTTTTACAAATACAATCAATTATGAGCAGCTGATGAATGAACTAAAGGAGCGGATTGGAAACAATCAAGGGCCAAGTCAGTTATCGGATATTTCAAGTCATTGGGGTAGAGATAACATTGTTCTGTTTGCAAGAATGGGCTTCTTGACAGGGTACCCGGATGGGACCTTTAAGCCGGACGGCAATATCACCCGGGCAGAGTTCGCTGTTATAGTCTCCAAAATATTCAGCTTGCAATCCAGCACGGATGCAGCTGTCTTTAGTGATGTTGGTCAGCACTGGGCTCAACCGTTCATTGCTTCGCTTGTTACCCCGGGCGTGATTAACGGTTACGGAGACGGTACATTCAGGCCGAATCAAAATATTAGTCGCGCTGAAATTATTGCGATTATTAGTAGATTGGTAGAGTTAAAAGATGGCACTGCTTCATCCTTTAGTGATACGAGAGGCTATTGGAACGAGGATCAAATCAATGCCGCTTTCCAGGCGGGATTGATTCAAGGTCGCACACTTGATCATTTTGCTCCTGCATCTTCATCCACTAGAGCAGAGGCTATTACCATCATACTGAGATCACTTGAGCTGGACCCTGCGATCAAGGACCTGCTGAGTAAATAAAGCTTATAGAATGTGACAAAAAGACGGGCTATCGGCGTGAAGCAGATAGCCCGTCTTTTACATACCTTTACTCGTTTTCCCGCCTCGCTAGGTGCTGCTGTTATTTTCAGGGGCGCCCTGCTGATTGACGGGAGGCTCCGGTCGTTCACCGCTTGGCGGCTCCCCCGAAGGATCGCCAGGCTCTGTCCCTTTCTGCGGGTCCTCCATTGGCTGCTCAGGCGGTCCGTTCAGTTGAGCTTGAGCTGCAGGTTGATTAACATTGTCTGTAGTCACCGTTGTAATTTTAGTGCCCGGAGTATAGGTAGCGTTGCTATATAGGCCGTCTACCTGCTCACCGCCTGCTGCACTTCCGCCGGAATAGACATCGTAAGCTGTCCCCTCTGTTATATCTCCAGAGCTATACAGAAGAACCTGATAATCTTTAGCTGGAGCAAAGGTGAGGATTCCACGGTCTTCATTTTGAATCGATACAAGGGTATCTGCCTTTTGTACATTGTCATAGGTTATTAATAGTGATTTCTGGCTTGAGTCAGAGGTCGGCAGGGACAGCTTGGCTCCGGTTGCAATAACAGTACCGCCGGAAATGGCGACCTCACCATCTGCATCAAGCCCTCCACTGGCATCGGTTAAGGCGCTTAACGAGATTACAGTGCCTCCGGAAATATTAATAGTACCGTTAGAATCTATACCGTCACCGCCTGATTCAATGTAAAGATAACCTCCACTAACAGTGATGCTGCTGACATTATCGTTATTCGCATTAAGACCATCGTCCACAGCGGTGACGTGAATGCTGCCGCCTTCGATGTTGAGGTGCATCTCACTGGCGATTCCCTCATTGTTATTGCCGGTGATTGTGAGATTTCCCCCGCCTTGTATCGTTAATGATGAGGTACTATATATAACACCATCATATTCGCTTTCTCCACCGTCAATAAGGATGTTATCGGTTCCTTCCTGAATCGTAACTATGGCTTCTTTACTGTTGGCAAACAAAATAGCCGGACCATTAGTGTTGGTGATATGCACACCATTAAGTACAAGCTCGACCTGTTGATCTGCGGCATCTACGTGAATGCTGCCATCATCCAGCGTTCCGCTTATTTCATATGTACCTCCCGACGAAATCAATACACCATGATCATGAAGGGCTGCTCCTTCGCCTTCAATAGCAATGCTGCTCCCCAGTATAATTTTAGTTGATGGATTTTCTGCCGGAGCTTTATTTTTGTTAGAGTCGCAGCCTACTATACTAGCAGCTAAAATGAGGGATAATACAAGCATAGGGATTTTTTTCATATGTAGTAGTACCTCCACTTCAAATTTCAAACAGTATAAATGCACGTTTCTCATTATTAATCTAGCATTGCAAATTGAAAGGGCGATGAATGTTAGCTGAAAGAACGATGAATGTATAAATTTGAACTATAAATTTTTAAGAAGAAGGCAGGGCGAGGTCAATGAGCTTTATTCAAATTGCGAGCAATAATATTGCGGATGAGCATATCTGCTGTGCTTTGGGAGCAAAGCAATACACTGAGGCAGTGGACGAGAAGAAAAAATGGCTGACAGACCGGATGGAGGAAGGGCTTGTATTCTATCGTCTAAATGAGCGTGCCAAGGTTTTTATAGAATATTTGCCTGCAAATAAAGCTTGGGCTCCAATTGATGCGCCAAATTATATGTTTATCAACTGCCTTTGGGTTTCCGGAAAATATAAGGATCAGGGTTACGCGACACAATTGCTGAATAAATGCAAGGAGGATGCACGAGCGCTTGGTATGGACGGCATCGTCCATATTGTAGGGAAGAGCAAGCTGCCGTATTTAAGCGACAGACGTTTCTTCGAGCATATGGGATTTAAGGTAGTGGATCAGGCGGCACCTTATTTTGAATTGGTTGCGCTGCAATGGAACGATTCGGCGGCAGCTCCCGCTTTTCAAAAGGGAGGGGATGACAGTTCAGTTAAGAAAGAGGGGGTCTCAATCCTATTTACCGCCCAATGTCCTTTTGCTGTTGGGATCATAGAGGAGCTTAGAGAGGTTGCGCGGAATAAAGGTGTACCTTTTACTGCGAGGAGATTGACTACAAGAGAGGAAGTGCAAGCAGCTCCTGTAATTTGGACGACCTTTGCATTGTTCTATAATGGACAATTTGTTACACATGAAATCATGAGCCCCAATAAATTCGAAAAGCTGCTAACCAAGAGTATGTGACCCAAAGCGTGTAATCATGTCATGTGATCAAGAGCAATATGATATTTGATAGAAAGAGGGTGTCCCGCTATTTCCATAGCAATGGGACACCCTCTTGTTAGCATTTAGCTAACCTGCGCTTTTCCTGCAGACCCGAGCTCCTTCATTAGCTCTTGCACCTTTAATACAAGAACATCGCGGCTAGGCGATAATATGACCTTTGGTTCGTAAGCTGATGGATTAAACTGCAGCATAGCTCGTACAGAGCTTGCCCAGGCGGTGATTAATTCTGTGTTGTAATTTACCTTGGCATGTCCAAGCTCAATGGCATGCTTCAATTGATGGGAAGGGATGCCGGATGCACCGTGCAGCACTAGAGGAACCTGTACAGCGTCGGCTATTTCCTTCATTTCTTTAAAACCGAGGACGGGCTCGCCCTGATATCTGCCATGAACCGAACCAAGCGCAGCGGCCAGAGCGTCTACGCCAGTCTCCTTTATCAGCCGCTCACATTCAGTCAGGTCGGCGTATTGAATACCGCCAATGAGCCCATCCTCCATACCGCCTACAGTTCCTACCTCAGCTTCGACTGAAACTCCGCGTTCATGGGCATATGTCGTTACTTCTTTTGTGTCTTTAATGTTTTCCTCAATAGGCCCGTGAGAACCATCAAACATAACGGAGCTGAATCCGGCATCTATCGCTTGCAGGCAGCGGGATACACTGGAGCCGTGATCCAAATGAAGCGCTACGGGAACGGTAATCCTTTGCTCCTCCATAATGGCATTGGCCATAGCGGCTATAGTTTTGAAGCCTCCAAGATAATCTACAAGTCGATCCGAGGCAGCCAGTATAACAGGCGATTGTGATTCCTCTGCTGCCTGAAGGATAGCCTGCACCCAGAGCAGCCCGTTAATATTGAATTGGCCTACAGCATATTTGCCTGCTTGAGCACGCTGAAGCATATTCGTCATTGATACTAGAGTCATGATCAACTCTCCCCCTTAATCCATGCACAAGTTTTTTTATAATTTCAGTTCAATCCTTAGAACACCATTCCAAGGAGCAATACGCAGCCGAGTCCTGTTACAGAGAGGACAGTAGTTAGCAGGGTCCAGGTTTGGAACGTTTGCTTCATGCTGAGCCCGAAGTATTCCTTGATCATCCAGAAGCCTGCATCATTTACGTGACAAGCGATAACACTGCCGGCGCCTGTTGCTAATACCATCAGGGCGGGATCAACCGTTCCCGCAACCATCATAGGGGCAACGAGGCCTGCTGTAGTAAGGGCAGACACAGTTGCTGAACCAAGACAGAGTCTGAGGATGGCAGCGATGATCCATGCAATTAACAGCGGTGACATGCTGGAATTGCTGAACAGGGTAGCTACGTAATCGCCAACGCCGCCATCGACAAGGACCTGCTTGAATGCTCCGCCGCCACCGATAATGAGCAGCATCATAGCGATTTGCGAGATGGATTGAGTTAATGTGCTGCCTACTTCCTTCATTGGGATTTTACGTGCGTACCCCATCGTATAAATAGCGAGCAGCAGGGAAATTAACATTGCCGTACCAGGATTGCCTATGAAGTCGATAATTTCCTTCAATTTGTTTTGTGTAGGGAAAACTAAAGCATATACGGTTGAAATCGCCATAAAGATAACAGGGAACAGGGAGGTTAATACGCTGATTCCGAATCCTGGCGTTTCCTCCAGCTTGAATTCTTTACGAGGTCCAAGCGCTCCGATATTGCCGTCCTTTTGATAAGCACCCGGGAAAAACTTCATAGAAAACTTGTTAAATAGCGGTCCTGCAACAAGAGTGGTTGGAATCCCCACCAGGATACCCAGCAATAATACCTGTCCGATATTAGCCCCGTATGCAATTGAAATGGCGGTTGGACCAGGGTGTGGAGGCAGGAATGCATGAGTTACGTTAAGAGCAGCTGCCATTGGAATACCGAGATACAGGAATGGAATCTTCAATTCCTTGGAAATTGCGTACACAATTGGAATCAGTATAACCAGACCAACCTCAAAGAAAAGAGCGATACCAATGATAAAGGAGGCCACTACAACAGCAAACTGAATATGTTTTCTACCGAACTTGTCGATTAATGTTGTAGCGATCCGGTATCCGCCGCCTGCATCAGATACGAGCCGGCCGATCATGGCACCGAAGCCGAATACTAGCGCTAGATGTCCCAGCTGTCCGCCGATTCCTTTTTCAACAGTAGATATGATGGTTGAGAGATCCATACCCAAACAAATAGCTACGATAACTGAAGCGATTACCAAAGATATAAATGTATTTAGCTTAACCTTCATAATAAGGAATAATAGAATAAGAACGCCTATAGCTACGATTAGAATTGGCATTTGTCAGCCTCCTGAACACATGTCGTCAAAGTAGTTTTATTTTAAATAAAGCGCTTACTTGATTCCTGAAAAAAATATAATACGATATCACCACAATATTAGCAGCTATTAGTAATCGTAATTATACTTTTTTTAGCGGCATCCGGTTACACCTAGATGTTGGAAATAGACCAGCTGCATGCAAGGCAGATGCCGCTTTGAATCGATTCCTATTCGTTCGCCTGAATCAATGCTTCAATCTCAGCGACGGTAGGCATAGCCTCAGAGGAGCTGTGCTTACTAACGACGATAGCCGCTGAGGCGCTGGCGTATTTAAGGGCGGTATCAATATTTTTCCCGGACAAAAGGGCATAGAGGAATGCCGCAGCATACGAGTCTCCTGCTCCAAAGGTTTTCAAAACCTTGCTCTTGTAGGCAGTACCGCGATGTGTTTCACCAGATTTGGTATAGGCATAGGAGCCTTCGACACCGTGCTTGATTACAATAAGTCTGGCACGATGTTTAAATAAATGCTCAACCGTAGTGGCGTTGTCGCCCTTTCTGTTCTCCATCACGTCGAATTCGTCGCGCGTACCGATGATGACATTAGCTTGCTCGGCAACCAAGGTGTAATAAATAGCTGTTTCGTATACAGATTTCCAAGTGTATCCACGGTAGTCCAGCTCAAAAATAATTTCAACCCCATGCTTTTTCGCATATTGGATGGCCTGGAATACAGCTTCTCTGGAAGGACTCTGTGCAAGCGCCGTACCCGAAACCAGCAGCGCCTTCGCTTCCTTAATATAGTCCTCATTGACCTCTTCCGGTCGCAAATATAAGTCTGCAACCCCCTCGCGGTACATCAGGATGCTGCACTCCTCAGGGCTTTTGATTTCTGTAAAAGCAAGTCCAGCCTTATGACCCTCTTGGTCAGTCACCATATTCGATGTATCTACACCAGCGTCCGCCATATACTTTTGAATAAACCGTCCATGCTGGTCATCGGGGATCTTCCCGATAAAGCCAACCTTCAGCCCAAGCTTGGCACCGCCGATGACGATATTAGCCGGAGAACCGCCGACATATTTGGAGAAGGTCAAGGTTTCTTCCATAGGGCGGTTATACTCAACGGCATTCAAGTCAAGACAAGCCCGACCAATGGCAATAATGTCGTATTTTTTAGATACCATTTCCTGTTGCATAGTTATCGCTCCTTATCGTGTTATTCGAATGAAGGCTTAGGATATCTTGCCGTAACGACTTTCTTTCTTGTATAGAAATCAACGCTGTCTTTGCCGTTAGCATGAAGGGTTCCGTAAAAGGAAGACTTCCAGCCTGAGAATGGGAAGAATGCCATCGGTGCAGGTACGCCCAGGTTGACTCCCAGCATGCCGGCATCAATGTTTTCACGGAAATAACGAATAGCTGATGCGTTGTTTGTGAACAGGCAGGCACCATTGGCAAATTCGGATTGGTTGGCAATCTGAACAGCTTCCTTCAGGTTTTTGACACGAATAATAGAGAGCACCGGGGCAAAGATTTCTTCCTTCCAAATGGTCATGTCTGTTGTTACGTTGTCAAAAATAGTTGGCCCAACAAAGTACCCTTCGTCAGATACATCACGACCATCACAAACCAGTGTCGCACCTTCATTAATACCTTGTTCAATATAATGATGTGTTCTCTTCAGGTTCTCTTCACGAATGACAGGTCCGAGGAATACTCCGTCATCCAGTCCATTGCCGATCTTCACGCCGATCGCGCGTTCTCTGAGCCGCTCGATGAATTCATCAGCAATACCCTCTTCAACAGTTACAACGGCACAGGCCATACATCTTTCTCCGGCGGAGCCGAAGGCTGCGGAGATCACATTGGTAAGGGTCTCGTCAAGATTAGCGTCATTCAGCACAATGGTGTGGTTTTTAGCTCCGGTTAGAGCTTGTACACGCTTCAGGTTTTCGCTGCCTTTTTTATAGACATATTCGCCTACAGGCTTCGAGCCTACAAAGGAAATGGCTTTGATTTCCGGGTGCTCCAGAATACCATTCACGATGTCGTGTGCACCATATACTACATTGAAGACGCCTTTAGGCAATCCGGCTTCTGTGAACAGCTCTACCAGCTTTTCGGTCAAAAGCGGCGTTCTTTCGGATGGCTTGAGGATAAAGGTATTACCGAGCGAAATAGCCATAGGGAACATCCAGCAAGGCACCATCATAGGGAAATTAAAAGGTGCAATCCCGCCTACGACACCAACCGGATAGCGGTAATTAGCTGCTTCGACATCCGTTGCGATGGAGGATAAGGAATCGCCCATCATCAAAGTAGGTGCGCCGGCGGCAAATTCCACATTTTCAATCCCGCGTTGAACCTCTCCAAGCGCTTCGGTAAGGTTTTTGCCATTCTCAAGGGTGATGAGACGGGCCAACTCTTCTTTGTGCTTGATCAGCAGTTGTTGATAGTTGAACAAAACTCTTGCGCGTCTAGGCACTGCGATTTCCTTCCATTGTTGAAAAGCGTCCGCAGCGGCAGCTGCCGCTTGTTCAAGGTCCTCTTTTGTAGAAATAGGAACATAGGCGATAATCTCTTTTGTAGCCGGGTTGACAACGCTTTCATATTTCGTAGTCCTGCTGTTCACCCATTCACCATTGATGTAATTCTGCAATCTCCTGATTTCAGTCATCTCGTTCATCCTCTCATTGATCATCAAAAGATTCCCAAACAAACACTTAATCTGAATACGTTATCAAAATGGTTCAATTGATCACGTTCGTTAAAAGTTTATGTTATCAGTTAGTTAAATAGTTATTAATTGTCGTAACATATTGGGTATCTTTTGAGTAAATGATAATCCTATGATGGTCATGTGTCAATACTTTTGTTTTATTGTTCAAGTTTTAGTTAACTGTTGATTACTTTTTGGTTATATGTTATATTTTTTTCAGAATCATTGTAATTGCAATTTATGGATGCTTTTCTTATTACCTCTATATGAAGGAGTACGAAATATGAGAGAAAGACGGCTGCAGGACATAGAGGATTATATTCATTCTCTTGGAACCACATCGCTGGATGAGCTGTGCGAGCATTTTAATGTATCCAAAAACACCATCCGGCGCGATATTAATACCCTTCTGGAGAAAGGCACGGTGCAGAAGGTGTATGGCGGCGTTACCTCTCTTTCCCATAATCTCATTCCCTTTGAAAATCGGGACATTACGAACAAAAACGATAAGAGGGCTATTGCTAAGCGTGCGGCACAGTTCGTTGAAGGCAATGAATTGATATTTATCGATTCGGGAACAACTACCCAAAATATGCTGGATTATTTGCCGCGAATGAACAAGCTGACCATTTTGACGAACAGCCTGGACATTATCAATGCGGCAGCAAATATAGACAACATTTCGTTGCTGGTGATCGGGAATATCTATAAACGGGATACCCGGTCCTTTGTAGGGAATGATAACTTGCACATTTTGGACAAGTACAATATCAATAAAGCGTTTATGGCTGCGACTGGCGCTTCTATAGCGAGCGGGTTAACGAACTCTGACGTTTTGGAATATGAGATTAAGAAGAAGGTTGTTGAGAAGGCACAAAGGGTATATTTGCTGGCTGATGCCTCCAAATTCGGACGTGCTACTCTGCTAACTTACTCACCCTTGAATGAAGTGGATGGTATAGTGACCTCGCAGGGCTTTCCTGAGGAATACGCCCAGTATTGTGAAGAAAATAATGTTGCTGTGTATGTTGCTGAAGAGTGAGCTTTATGGTTTGCGGGAGGACCTGAACTATAAAAAAATTGGAGGATGAAACCATGCCATTGCTGCGTTTTGATGTGATAGAGGGTCGTGATGAAGAGACATTAAGAAGGCTGCTGGATGTGGCTCACCATGCGATGGTGGAGGCTTTTAGCGTACCGCAAGGAGATCGGTACCAAATTGTTCATCAGCATAAGCCTAATGAGCTGATTATTGAGGATACGGGGCTGGGATTTAACCGAAGCCGTGACATGGTTGTGATTAGTATTGTTAGTAAGGCGCGAACGACAGCCCAGAAGGAAAAGCTGTATACGCTGCTGGCTCAGAGGCTTGAAGCAGAATGCGGACTTGCACCGGAGGATTTGATGATATCCATCACAGAAAATGGGGATGCCGACTGGAGCTTTGGGCTTGGGGAAGCACAGTTTATAACAGGTAAATTGTAATGAAGATTGTGTTTTGCGCGTATATGTAATGAACCTATGAAAGAAGTAGTTTTAGGGAGCTTTGATGTCTCTAAAACTACTTCTTTTTTTGTGGATCGATGATGATTTTTAGTAGTCTTAGTAGCTTAACGACGGTTCAAGCTTCTACAAGTTTTGTCCATAATACGTTTGATTTTGCGATGCTTCTGCAATCGGCTTGATCTCCCTGTATAGACCCGGTCCAAGGAAACTAGAGCCTGCTCTAAAGAAGAGGATACATGCTTGTAAACTGGAGACTCCGGGTTTTTATAGAGCAGCTTTGCACTTCGCGCACATGCTCTTTTTACTTGACGGGCGGATCTTCGGTAAGAAGGGCGTTTACTTTTCCCCCAAGCACGTAGTGTACGAAGAGTGTTTTTGTAGACACCGATTTTACTTGAAGGCGGACAGGTTGCAAACAGGGTAAGCTCGGGGTCTCTGAAGCCGTGTTTTTTGTAAAGTATTTTCAAATTCTCATTCACAGAGTCATCATTTCGGAATGAGGAAGGATGCTCTTGATGATAGCCTATAATTTCTTTGATGACCTTGAACTTATACCCGCGGCGATGAAGCCGGTATCCTAGCTCCCAATCTTCTAGTCCGTATTTGAAAAATTTGTCATGAAAACCGCCTGCACTGATAAATAGTCTTTTGGGCATGGATAAACAGCGGGTAACGGATAACAGCCAAGGAGCTACATCCGTTCTGGCATACTGCGCCTTGACGGGTTCATCTACATCCCAAGGAGCTACATCCGTTCTGGCATACTGCGCCTTGACGGGTTCATCTACATCCCAAGGAGCTACATCCGTTCTGGCATACTGCGCCTTGACGGGTTCATCTACATCCCAAGGAGCTATAACCTTCCGGAGCTTATCCGTCTGGTGGTAGACGTCGTCCAGGGATATGACATCAATAGTCTCCTTCGCTTCCCAGAAATGATCATTCCACAGGCCGGTATCCTTCAATACGACATGCATAAGCCCTCTTTCTTCCTTAGAAAAATCAGCGTGCATATGCGTATAGACGTTTTGCCAAATGTTAGGTGCACCTGAAACGACGGAATTAGGGTACTTTTTGTGGTAAGAGGCATGGATTTCAATAAAATTCGGAGAGACAAGAAAATCCGGGTCACAAAAAATAATGTAACGTTCCTTGGACTCAGAGACACCCACATTCCGTGTAACTGATCTGCCTGACTGCTGCTTCAGCGATAATAGTGTAAGTCGATAAGGAGCGTGATACTGCTCCAATTGTTCCAGGGTATTATCAGTTGAACCGTCATTTACGACGATGATCTCGAATTGGTCCATGGGGCACGTTTGTTTCTCAAATGCCTTTAACGTCAACATTAACTGCATGGAGCGGTTATAAGTTGGAATAACGACGCTAAATTTCATGGGATTACGGAACACCTCCATGATTAGTGATTTCGTACATCTTATGCACGGATGACCTGGTCATGAAATAGACAATGGACTATTGTTTTGATTTTCCAAAATGACGGGGGCCCTTTAATTGAATCCCAGACTATGGTCCAGTTTCCAAATAATAAAAGTGATATAAAATTTAAATAATTATTTGGAGGGGGAGCTGAAGGTTATAGCTAAATATGGAGCGGCTTTAATGTCTGTATTGCTTTTGCTTATGATCGCTTTTAATTCCGTCATAGTCTCTAAAGCTAATGCTCAAGGAGAACAGGAGGCAGCCGTACTCGATGTCAAATTGGAGCGGGCGAAGGAGTATGTGGAGGAACAATTCCAGCGTAATGATCTCATAGGTGGGGCTGTCGGTATCGTTTATAAGGACAAAATGGTTAGTTTTCAGGGGCTTGGAACTGCAGCTAAAGGGAATGAAGATGCTGCTCCTACATCAAATACGGTGTACTCTTTTGCGTCTGTAACTAAGGCGTTTACTGCAACGGCGATTATTCAATTGTATGACCAAGGCTTGCTGGATATAGATAAGCCGGTTCGCACATATATCCCTTGGTTTTCTTTTAAAAATGAAGAAGCATTTACACCGGTAACGGTTAGAGATTTGTTGAATCACTCGGCGGGCGGGATAAGCTCATATCAGACAAATGCGGTTTTATTTAAGGATAAGGATGCTAAAAAATCTCTCGAAACCTACGTTCGTCTAACGACGGACATTGAAATGAAAGAGCAGCCGGGAGCTACCGGAAGCTACTGCAACGGCTGCTATGATACCTTGGGTCTAATTATCGAAAATGTGACAGGGATGAGCTACTACGATTATATGCAGACCCATATTTTTGAGCCGTTGGAAATGGACAATACGATGTATGGACATTCTTTGGATGAAAAGGGTGACCTGCAGATCGCTACGGAGGTGGATTGGTTTTTTGCCAGTAAATCAAGTATAATGCGCTCCTTTGAAACCTTCGGTCAATCACAGGATCCGGATGGAGGGATGTACTCCACAATTGAGGATATGAGCAAATATCTGGCGTATCAGTTAGGGTATTTCAAAAAGGATCTCATAAGTATGGAAACGGTAGAAAGCTCCAGAATCCCACAAGTGCAGACAGAAATGAAGACGGCCTATTATTCACCCGCTGGATTTGAAGTTGCTAATATTCAAAATACGAAGATATTTTTTAAGACAGGAGATGGGACCGGCTCGGCATCTGCCATTCTTTTTATTCCAGATTACGATATAGGTGTAGCTCTCATTATCGGAGAGTTTCATCCGGAAATTCAGGAGCAAATGGTCAAGGATATTGGGGCGATTCTAATGGGGATTGAACCGGAACCATGGGATGTACCCTTTACATTAGGTAAGCTGGTTGGCTATGCTGCCATTGTATTAGTGGTGGTAAGTCTGGTATTGCTTGTTATTTTCCTGAGCAGCCGGGTTCGATATCGTAACAGGCCCGCACAGTCGATTCATTTAGGAAGGTCTGTATTCGGCTTGGTATTTAGCATAATTATAGCTGTACCACTATGGTACTTACTGCTTGCAGTAAGGCTGTCCCCGGTGTCATTTTTAGGATACCCTTACGATTTGGCCATTGGTCTAGTAATGAATACTGTAGTATTGACGCTTGGCGTTATTATTTACACACGGGCAATTGTACTAAGACGTTCTGCTTCCAAAAAGGATTCGCTTGAAATCACATGATTAACGGGGCGCTCCCTTGATATGATCAAGGTACGCCCCGTTGTATATTATCCTTTGTTAGCCCCAGCCTTCAGGCCTTCAATAATGTACTTTTGCAGCATGAGGAACAAGATCGTAATTGGAATAGCGACAAGCACAGCGCCAGCAGCGAAGGTAGTAAAATCGTTGTTGGTACGTCCGGTAATCATTTCGAATAGACCGATTGCAAGCGTCTTGTTCTTATCCGATAAAATGACGAGCCGCGCGAAGATGAAATCCATCCACGGGCCGATAAAGTTGTTGACTGCGATAAACGTAAACATCGGTACGGAGAGGGGCATCATAATGCGAACGAAAATCGTCGTATGGGATGCGCCATCAATTTTTGCGGCTTCCTCCAAACTGCGCGGCAGACCGTCGAAATACCCCTTAACCAGCCAGGTTCCAAAAGGTATGGACCCGCCTGCATAGACGAGGATCAATCCCCACAAATTGTCCAGCAGATTCAATTGCAGCAACAAAATATAGATCGCAATCATACCCATGAAGGAAGGAAACATTTGCAGTACGAGCATAAGCATAAGCCCTTGCTTGCGTCCGGGAAAGCGAAAGCGGGAGAAGGCATAGGCTGCGGATACGACAAGCACGGTGGACAGAATCATGTTCATCACAGCGATAAACAGCGTATTTTTGTACCACGTTAAATAATTGGTTGAAGTGAACAGGTTGATATAATGCTTGATTGTGAGGGATTCCGGAAGATAGGTGGTTGCATTGATGGTATCGCCCGGATTAAAGGAGCCCAGCACAATCCACAGCACCGGATAAAGTACAGCTATTGCAGTAATTATGAGAATGAGATAAATAACGGTCAGGAGAAGCTTTTGTTTCAAGGACTGAGCGACAAGTGATTTTGGCTGCGTCTTCATTGAATCATATCCTCTTCCTTGAAGGCTCGTGTCTGACGGAAGTTCCAGATCGAGAACACGGCGATGATGATGAAGATCAGGATTGAGACAGCTGATGCGGTGTTAAATTGATTTTGCTGAAGGGTCAGCTTGAAAATCCATGAAATGAGAATATCCGTTGAGCCCGCAAAGCTGTAGTCCATATTGACCGGGCCGCCCTCTGTGAACAGATAAATAATATTGAAATTGTTGAGATTTCCTGCAAAGCTCATGATGAGCAGAGGGGCTGTTGCAAACAGCACCAGCGGCAGTGTTATCGTCTGAAATCTTTGCCATGAGCTGGCTCCGTCGATTTCAGCGGCTTCATAGAGGTCCTTGTCGATGTTCGTTAATACACCTGACATTAAGGCAAGCCAGAAAGGGAAACCAAGCCATGTATTTACGAAGACAAGCGACACCTTTGCCCAGAAGGGATCACCCAGCCAAGGGATTTTATCGATGCCGATAAGCCCCAAATACTCATTTAATGGGCCGAATTCCGCATTGAAGAAGTTGCGAAAGATAAGGATTGATATAAAGGCCGGAATGGCCCAAGGCAAAATGTAGATGGTACGCCACATTCTTTTGAATTTGACAGCTTTGACGTTAATGATGAGCGAGTAGAACAAGCCTGTAAAATAGGTGGTCGCTGTGGCAAGCACAGCCCATAATATCGTCCATTTCAAGACCCCGACAAAGGTGTTGCTCCAATTGGTAAGATTGAACAGGTTAGAGAATGTTTTAAATCCTACCCAATCAACAAGATGCTTAGGAGGTAGATGGTTGGGGCCGGAGTAGTTGGTAAAGGCGATCAGAATCCCGAAAAGCAGGGGAAGAACTGTCAGGAACATGGTAAAAATGATTGCGGGAGATAAGAGGAAGTATACGTATCCCCGTTCCCAGGCATATTTAATCGATTGCCGGGCATCCTTGGCGGGTATCCCCGCCTGAATGCCTTTCCGAACCTTATAAGCGTCTCCTGCGCTAAAGATATAGAAGCAAATGAGCAGAATCAATGCCAGTAAATAGATGATGCCCTCCACAAGCAGAAAGATGGAGTGATCGCCTTGCTCCACAATTCGTCCCCGTGAGCGAACCTGTACTTGTTCACCAAGGGTAATCAACCCCCAGAGCCCTCTGGCAATCGGACCACTCCAAAAAATAAGGACATATGCCTCAAAGATAACCATTAAGAGTCCTTTGGCGAATTGGCGGTTATATAGCTGTCCGAGACCCATGAATAAAATGGATAATACCATACTGGCGATTGGCTTACGGCTGGCTGGATCATTCATTTCCGGAATATTAGGCGATTTCATAAGCATTATCCCTTCGCCTTATTGCTTTAATAAGGTGATCCCCTCTTTAATTTGAGTGACAGCTTTATCCAAAACGGTTTTTGGGTCCGTATTTTCGTCCCAGATTACGGTGAAGGCGTTGCCCATTGCCCCCCATACAGGCTCCATTTCCGGAATATTTGGCATCGGTACGGAGACGGCAGCTTGCTCCAGAAAGCCTTTGATGATTTCATTGCTTTTGATTTTTTCATTATCCAGCAGCTTAGTGCGCGGAGGCATTTGGCCGGAGATTTCAAATTTTTTCATCAGCATTTCTTCGCTCGTCGCGAATTTCGCATACAGTGATGCGGCTTCCGGATATTTGGTATACGAGTTGACGTAGTAAGCCCGGACCCCGGAGAAGCTTGCAGGTGCTTTTCCATTATCAAGCTTAGGGAGCGGAGCTACCCCGAAATTGACCTTGCCTTCCTGGAGAGCAGCAATCGACCACGGACCATTAATATCAAACATCAGCTTGTTATTGACGAAGAGGGTTTCTTTTATCCCGGCATTGATGTCAGCGCTGGATAGAGGAAGGACCTCCTTGCGGATGCGCTGCATTAGCTGTCCCGCTTTAACCGCACCTTCATTATTGAGCCCGATATCCCCGCTATTCGTATTTTGATCTCCGAACACATATCCTCCGTACCCGCCAATGAAACCATGGAGGAAATAGAAGTCATTCACCTGCATCATGAAGCCATACTGCTCTTTGGATTTATCTGTAAATGCCTTCGCTTGTTCAATGAGCTCATCCATCGTCTCGGGCACTTTTTTCACGAGATCCTTGTTATAAATCAGCGCATAAGTATCAATTGCAGTTGGATAGCCATATAGAACGTCGTCAACGGTAGTACCTATAATTGCGGCATTCATGAAATCGCGCTTGTATTCCTCAGGGTAGAAATTTTCAAGAATGAGCCCTGCGGAGACGAGGCTGCCGATTCGATCGTGTGGTGCAAGGAATACGTCTGCGCCAAGCAGTGCAGGACCATCTGTCTGCAGCTTGGTGGGGGCATCGCCTTGAGCTACTACCTGCACTTCTACAGGAATGTTGTATTTTTTCGTAAATTCCTCCGCGACCATTTTGGCCCAATCCTCGTCCGTTCCACCGTTATCCCATACGAGGAGACTCGCATCCTTTTCAATTTCAGGCTCGGCAGGTGCAGCTTCCTTGTTGCCTGAATTGACATTAGCTGAATTAGCGTTAGCGTCTGATCCGTTTTGTTCTGCCACAGCAGGGTCTGTATTCTGATTGCCGCCTGAGTTGCTGCCGCTGCATCCTAGCAGCGTGAATACTAGAATAAATACAAATGCTAAAGCTAGAATGGACATCCCTTTATTTCTCGTTATTCTCATACATAGCGCCCCTTTACTCATCGTTTTAAATTCGTAAACGTTTTCTACGTTAATACATTATGACGGCCTGTAATCAAGTAGAAGTAAATTAAAGAAAACGTTTGCAAAAAAAGTTAAAGCGATACGACTGCAATAGTCGAATATAGATTGTGGCAGATAGAAAAAATTGGATTTAGGGAAATGTGTCAAAAATCTACATCTTCCTTAAGAGAAAACCGATATTTATGATTAATATCACTCTAATACAAAAGTACTATATGAGGAGGGAAGCTTGTGAAGACTTTAATGGATAAATTAAAGGGGATAAAGATAGTAAAGAGCATTATCTTTGTATGGATATTAGGGCTTATTGCAATGACTGTAATCGGTGTGGAGGGCTCTATTAATACTTCACGTCAATATAATACGATCAATGAAATGAATACAGAGATTATACCCAAGATTAAAAGCTGGGGAGATGTAAATGGGAATATTGGTCTACTGCGAAATACTGTAACCAAAATTATTGACCGTGATTACGATCAAGCGATGGTTGATGAATTATACGATATGAATGGAAAGATCGAGGCGATTATTGCGCAAAATCTAGCAGCGGCTCAAGATAGTCCCGAGGAATTAAAGCTTGTACAGAATATAGATTCAGCATACGGAATATATTTCGGCTACATTCCGGAAGTGATTGAGCTTAGAAAAAATGGGAAGCCGGTTGGCAAACAGCTTGCATATGTTGAAATGGCTAAAGCCGGCAATGATCTTTCGCAATCCATCTTTGAGATTGTGGACTATCAGGAGAAATTAGCGAATGAGAAGAGTCAAAATTCAGAGAAGATATACAATGGCGGTGTATTGTTAGCTACGATCATCTTCATCACCAGCTTCATTTTACTTAGCGCTATTTCTTTAATCGCGATTGTTGTGATACGTCGATCTATAAGAAACTTTACGGGGAAACTGGAGGTCGTCGCAGAAGGGAATATTGCAGAGCGTTTTGATGATACGCTAAAAAATGAATTTGGTACCATTCATCAATCGCTTAACAAATCGCTGGAGGCTATCAGCAATACGCTAAAAATGATCGAGAAGGATACCGTAAGATTAACAAATCAGACGCAATCCCTCTCCTCATTCTCAGGTATTATGAATACAACAGTTGGGGAAGTTTCTATAGCGATTCAAGGCGTATCCCAAGGATCGACCAATCAAGCGGAAGAGCTTATGTATATGAATGAGGCATTCCAGTCTTTGAGCCATCGATTGGAGGATATTACAGAGTCAATTCAGACAGTTGATGATGCTACTCATAAGATCAGCAACAAGGCAGAAAGCAGCAGCGCGGAATTAAATGGCTTGGTCTCGTCCGTATTGGGAATTGAGAATTCCTTCGCGGATACACGAAGCAAAATCGATAGCCTGATTAGCAGTATTACCCGGGTAATGGAAAGCACTCGATTTATCAGTGATATTTCCAAACAGACGAATCTACTGTCGCTTAACGCTTCAATTGAAGCTTCCCGAGCTGGAGAAGCGGGTCGAGGCTTTGCTGTAGTTGCGAGTGAAATCCGTAATTTGGCGGATCAGTCGCGAACCTCCTCGCAGGACATAGACGAATTGCTGCAGGAAATTAACCAAGAGATGGAGCTCGTATCAGACACAACTGAGAATACCGGCAAAATTCTCGCTGAACAGTCCGCGATAGTCATGACTACGATGGAATCGATCAGCGATATTATACGATCCATTCAGTTAATACTTCCGCAAATTGATGGGATATCCAGCTCCGTGAATGAGCTGAATGAGCATAAGGATAAGATTCTGCTTACCGTAGAGTCCACTTCTGCCGTATCCGAGGAAAACTCGGCATCTGCCGAGGAGATATCCGCCTCAACGATCGAGCTGGTCGGCTCATATAACGAAATCACTAAATCTATTCAAGAGGTAGAGCAGGTTTCGAAGGAAATGATTCAAGCAGTCAATCGATTCAAGCTGGAGTAGTGTTAGATAAAAATTAGTGACCCGCTCTTAAGGATCTATTCCTTGAGAGGGGTCACTTTTTTGATGCTGTTTATGAAACAGTAGAAATGACAATCGCATCAATATCGACATTGTTTTGGCCATTATTACTGATCTGGAGGGTGTTCATTCCTTGCTTAAGCTGAACCTGAATCTGTTTTTTAGCAATATCCCCCCATGTGGAGGTTGGTGGATATGACACTCTCAGATCATTACCTTCATTCACAGAAAGCGTCTGCCCCCCTTCTTGACCCCAGCCATTTGAATAAAGAATGTCCAAGTTATACGTGCCTGCGGTTTCGGCATACACCTCGTTAAAAATAATGCTGCTATTCGGCTCATTCAAATATCCTACATGATATCCACCGGAGTCGGCCGGATAGGTTCCTAATTATGTAAAAATTGAGTCATTTCAAAAACTACGTCTGACCAGTATTTATCCGTGCCATGCCCTTCTCCCTCCATAGTAAAGAGCTCGGTATATACACCCTTACTTCGATGCAGATCTACCATTTTGACAGTTTCATTGTAGGATATAGTTCGATCTTCAGTACCATGAATAAAGAGGATCGGAGGGTCAGCCGAATCGATTTCGTTCACTTTAGACATCGGACCATATAAATTAATCACTGCAAAAACTCGACTCTTATCTCGATTTTGCCAAATTTGGGGTCCTGCATTAATAAAGCTTAATGTTAATTCGCCTCCGGCTGACTCACCGCCAATTGCTATTCGCTTGGGATCTATATGGTAATCTTCTGAATGATCAATAATCCAATCAAAGGCATTTCCTAAATCGTCCATGGCGTCATCAACGGCCGCAGACCAATTCGTGACCGGGTTATCACGTAATCGGTAATCTATTGAAATAACGACATACCCTTTTTTGACAAATTGCTCGGCAAACTTGGTCATATCGCTTTTGCTGCCAGCAAAAAAACCTCCGCCATGAGCCAAAAGAAGCACAGGTCTGTTCTTAACAAGGTCATCGGCAGGCTCGGGCTCAAATAAATCGAGCGTCAGCTTGTGGTGTCTTCCTTTGTAATCTTTTTTTTCTGCGTATTCGATATTTTCATGCTTCTTGTAGTTTGAATAGCTATCGTATAAGAGCTTATTATTTTCCACTTCGGTTTTACTATCCTGGTATGTATAAGACGAGCCAGAGCTGTAATTATTAAAAAGGGTATTCCAGTTGATAGCAAGCAGGAATACGATTAACAGAATAAAGCCATAACCTATCAAAAAATTTTTCCCGAACATACCATTACCTCCCATAAAATGGATTGCAAAGGGATATTAACACAGATCATGGCCGAAGGATATGTGTTTTTTGTTGTATAAGCGTACTATTCGTTAAAATGATAAAATAACAGCATAATGTACTCGTAACAGAAGAGGGGTAAACATCTATGGACGCTTCCAGTATCAATAAATCCTTATTAGAAGCATTTAATATGACAAAATATCGATTTGCAGGCAGCTCGCCGAGAAACATCGGGGTGTTAAAAGCTGCTCTGGAGCAGGTTGAGAATCATGTGGACAGCGACCTTTACGGCACTGGAAAGGTTATTGAGCAATTTCAGGAGAATATGGCAGGGGTGCTGGGGAAAGAAACAGCGGTGTTTTTTCCGAGCGGAACGATGGCTCAGCAAATCGCTTTAAGAATTTGGTGTGATCGGCAGGGGAATAAGAAGGTAGCGTATCATCCTTTATGCCATCTGGAAATTCATGAGCAGGACGGGCTTAAGGAGCTTCATCATATCCAGCCTGTTTTACTGGCTGACAAGGATCGCTTGATAACTCTGGAGGATGTAACGAAATTAAAGGAGGATATATCCTGTCTTCTTATTGAACTGCCGCAGCGCGAAATTGGCGGGCAATTGCCTGAGTATAGCGAGCTCGTTGAAATATCACAATATTGCCGCTCCAAGGGGATTAAGCTTCATCTGGATGGTGCAAGACTATTTGAAATATTGCCTTATTATCAGAAGACCGCTGCGGAAATCTGCTCGCTTTTTGACAGTGTATATATTTCCTTCTATAAGGGGATCGGTGGCATTGCCGGAGCTATTTTGGCGGGAGATGGAGCTTTTACGGCAGAGTCAAAAATTTGGAAAAGAAGGCACGGTGGAGATTTGATCAGCTTGTATCCCTACATCATCAGCTCTGAATTTTATTACAATCTGCGGATTGGTAAAATGGAGGAGTATTACGAGGGTGCCAAGGAACTAGCTGCTAAATTTAATCATTGTCACCGCATAGAGACGCGGCCGGTTATACCCGTAAGCAATATGTTCCATGTGATGTTTAACGCACCCAAGAACAAGATTGAGCAGGTCTTGAGCGAGCTCTATCAAGAGACGAATGCCGGCATAGCAGGTAATCTGCGAGAATACGCTGATTCAGTATGCTACTGTGAAATCAGTATCGGCGATCAATATGCCACCATACCTGATGAAGTAGTTGGAGAAGTGTTTGAGATACTGGATCGGAAGATGAAGTGCATAGAAGAAGGGGATATAAGAAGGGTATGTAAGAAGGATATAGAGGATGGAGTAGGTGAAGGTAATAGATAGAGGTAGATAGAGGTA
>RCUU01000070.1_pt1 | contig 58295 bp, 51 predicted proteins | sample 2166211 | NCBI WGS metagenome assembly RCUU01 (sample SAMN09932620, study PRJNA488358) | compost metagenome | feature: garden; material: soil; isolation source: compost soil in phenylacetic acid-enriched culture | place: Germany: Experimental Botanical Garden Goettingen | collected 2016-01-27
GCGGCCTCCCGGGGAATTCGGTTCGGATTCGGATTGCCAAAGTCTATCCTAAATAGGGCTTGCTGAACAAAAGAAATCCCTTCTGCAACAACGTCTGGATCGAGAGCATGCAATGGGACAATTTCAATGAAGCGACGACGCTGCAAGCCTCGGCGGAAGCGTACAAGGAGCGCTTTGGTTTTTATCCGGCGGCCATCCTGGCGACCAAATCTACCGATACCGCGAGAATCTGGCGTATTGCAAATCTCGTGGAATCCGGCTAAGCGGTCCCAAGCTAGGCAGGCCGACAAGAGAAAGTCAACACGATGACCAAAATCAGGAACGACGGGATGTGGCGGAGCGAAATGCGATCGAAGGAAAATTCGGAGAAGGCAAGCGGCGATTTGGGCTTGGTCTCATTCGAGCACGCCGTTCCGATACCAGCGAAACCGTAATCGCCCTCCAATTTTTGGTGATAAACCAAGATCGACGACTACTCGTTCTCTTTTTGCTTCTTTTCCGACTCTACCGGAAGAACAAGATACGACAAAGCGCTCTCCCGATTCTAGGATTTGTTCGTTTCTTCAAAGTACTCTTTCTGGGCCAACAATAGCATCCTCATAATATCACATGTTTTACGGTCCTAACTGTTTTTTCCATAATGCTAAACGCTCTACCAAAATTACGCGCAGTTCATCAGGAATCCGTTCAAACTCGACCCCTTTCCCCAAAAACAAAAGCCAATCCGCATAATACGCCAGCGCCTCAACATCGGTCACATCCAGCTGAACATTGAAAATCCCGCTCGACTGAAACATCCCTGTAAAGGCCAAAATAATACCTGGCGGGTGCATACGCTTAAAGCGCTGAATCCCAGTTGTATCAAGCCTTACAACAAGATTGGACTCACGTGCAACCAGCCGTTTTTTGCTTAGAATCTCTTGCTCAGACAACTTCATCTCTTGCTCAGAAATCGCCGAATCCCGCAGCATCACTACAGGCAAATAGCGAAACTCATCCGTATCAAAATCATAAACCTCGACCAGCCACTGAGCGTTCATGTTAAAAATGTGCAGCAAAAAAACGTCCATCAACTGCGGCCAGCCAGGACTCTGCTCATAAGTCACGCGCAAATGCTTATCCCGCACAGCAAGCGAAATCAGCTGGTTCAGCTCCGCAGGCGCCGCATCATCGAGCTCCAAAAGATTTGGATTGGCGGGATTTGTATTTTCGAACAGCAAGACATTATTCAGCTCGATCAGCTCGTCTTGCTGGATTTGCGAAGCGATGCCGATGAGTTTTTCAGTGATTGAGCGGCGATTTTGAAGATACGGCAGCTGCGAATTTTTCGAGGCAATAAAGCTGATAAACATTGCCTTTAGCTCATCTGGCGTGAAGCGGGCGGCGGGCAGATACTGATTTTGCAGCACATGGTAGCCGCCACCGCGCCCAAGTTCGGTCGTCAGCGGAAAACCCATCGCCTGAATCTCGTTTATGTCGCGGATCGCCGTCGCGCGGGAAATCTTGAACTCCCGCTGAATCTCGGCAATCGTAAAATGCGCACGGTTATTGATGTATCGCATAATCAGGTTCACTCGTTCTGTTTTCTTCATGACTTTATTGTATCAAAAATGTAGCAAAAAACTTAAATTAAAAGTATCAATTTTTGATACATTCAACAAATAGAATCAATCTTGTAAAGAATAAATCCACAAAGGAGTGAAACAAATGTCTTACTCTATCAAAACAATCTCAGACAACTACAAAATGACTGCTTTCGGTGTTTCTTTTGAAGACTTCAACGACTGGGCAGGTAATGCAGCAAAAACTGCAGCGAGAAAAGCTGAAATCATTGAAAACGGCAAGCTTGCTGAACTACTCGCGCTCGCTGATGGGCAAGAATATCAAATCAACTACGTCATAGACGGCAAGGCTTGGCGCGGCTTCGGCGTGATGGGCGAGTTCGATGTGGACGGTGCGGCCGTCCTCAATTTCCTTGCTGGCGACTACATCGTCGTGCCAGGTACAGGTGCTGACAAAGACCGCCTTCCTGACGAAATTACAGGCAAAGTTTTCGGCGGCATGTTGCAAGAAATCACAGACTACAAATACGTTGGGCCTGGTAACTCAACATTCGTCAAAGCAGCTGAAAACGGTGAATTCTATGGTGAAATGTGGCTTCGCGCAAAAAAAGTGAAAGGAGCACTCACTTGACAGATTACAAACTTGAACATAAAAAATCATTCATACTGACCGCTTATGGCTTTTCAATCCAGTCGAATTTCCAAGACCTTCCGGCTTTGCAAAAGGAAAAAGCTGAGTTTTGGGGCGAACTCAAAGCAGACGGGCGATTTGATAAGCTGAAAGACGCCGCAAAAGACGATCGCGAATGGTCAGTCAACGAGGTTTATCTAGGCAAACCGTGGAATTATTTCGCGGTAGAAGCTCGTAGATCAGTGGCTGACGCAACACGCATCATCGAGTTTCCAGAGAGCGAGTACATCGTGGTCGCAGGAAGTGGCGACAAGGAAACTTTGTTTGATCAGCTGACCTACCATGCTTTCGGCGAAGTCTTGGCCCAAATCACTGACTATGCTTACATCGGCGGTCCAAATGCGACTTATCGCAAAGATAACGGCGACGGCACTTTCTACGGCGAATTTTGGGTGCCTGTGGTTAAAAAATAGGGGTCCATCCTCTCAAAGTTAAAAAGTGTGGAACCAAAGCGAATGCGTTGCTTCCATACTTTTTTATCACCGACACTCAAAACGCAGTATCCTCAAAAAGCAGAAGATGCTCAATATGCGAAGCGGCTCGGAATTGAGCCTGATGGAAGGCATTGATGATGTGCAGTGAGAACGCCACTTGTGGATCAAAAATAAGGGGGGACATACCATTGACAACTTTATCGCCTGATTTAACTGCTCGACCTTACAGCCTGTCGGTCGAACGGAAGATGAAAGCCTCGTCCGGTACGCTGTTTAAAGCGTGGACACAGCAGTTTGACCGTTGGTTTGCAGCACCTGGTACGGTTATCATGCAAGGGGATGCGGGTACTGCTTTTTTCTTCGAAACTCATTATAACGGCAAGCGGCATCCGCATTACGGACGTTTCCTAAGACTGGAGCCGGACCATTTAGTCGAGCTGACTTGGGTTACCGGAGAGGGCGGGACCAAGGGTGCGGAGACGGTGGTTACTGTTCATTTGGAACCTAGCGGCGGCGGGTCGGTGCTGCGTTTGAGGCATACCGGATTTCCAGACGAGGCTTCTATGAAGGCCCACGAACAAGCATGGCCGCTCGTGTTAGAACAATTGGATCTTAATATGATTGAATAAAAGAACGGGAAGGTGAACTAGTCCATGAACAACGTGACAAAATTGAAAATCAAGAAGCCCCCTCATGAAGTGTTTGAAGCTTTCGTCGATCCCGCCAAAATCGGCAACTTCTGGTTCTCGTCGAGTTCAGCCCGTTGGGAGCCGGGAAAGACAATTAAGCTGCGCTATGAAGAGTATGGTGCGGAAGGTGAAATTGCCGTCACCGAAATCGTCGAAAACGAAAAGATTGTATTCGAGTGGAAATATGGCGAGGACATTCACAAAGTCACGATCAAACTGTTCAAGCCGGAAGCCGGAAACACCGTTGTAGAGATCATAGAGGATGGGTTTATCGAAAGCGGCGAAGGCTGGGTTGATCTGCTGATCGGCAACAAGGAAGGCTGGGTATATATGCTGACTTGTCTTAAAGGCTACCTGGAGAACGGTATTACGACGCTGCGTGCGGCCGTAGTGCATAATTGACGATGTCCGAATAGATTGTGGAAGGTGGAGACAAGCTCTCCACCTTTTCTCTTACCGCATGGGATACTACCCGGCGGTCGTACAGGCCGATCAAATCTATCGCACACGCGAGAACCGGAACTTCTGCAATCAGCACGGCGTCCGGCTAAGCGGACCGGCTTAAGGGCGACCGCCAAAGGACGGTCCGACAAACGCGCAATGGAACCTAGACAAACAGGATGCCGGTGAACGAAATGCAGTCGAAGGCATTTGGAGAAGTCAAGCGCAAGTACGGGCTTGACCGTATTCGGGCGCGCCTTGCACAGACGAGCGAGTCCGTCATCACGCTCCAACTCTTGGTTATGAATCTGGAACGCAGGCTGCGCGTTCTCTTTTGCTTCATTCTTGTCGTACTGCTCCGCCGTCGCCCGGCCCTGAATTTCTAATAAACAATCGTTCAGCAAGCCCTAAATACACAAGCACCCCCAACTGTTTTATAATAAAACAGCAGAGTTTACCAATTTGGCGATTCTTACGGAATCACCCGGACTGGAGGAATCAGGATGTCCGTTATGACCGCTATTTTTAGAAAATACCGGGTTGCCGCCATTTCGGCGATCGTCATGCTGCTGATCGAGCTGGCGGTGGAGCTGGTTCAGCCGCTGATCATCTCGCGGATCATCGACCACGGGATTCGGCAGCACGAGGTGTCCGTCGCCTGGATTTGGGGCGGGGTGCTGATGGCGAGCGCATTGGTGGCGTTTCTCGCAGGGATTACCAGTTCCTTCTTCGCCTCGCATGTGAGTCAAGGCTTCGGTTATGACCTGCGCGACAAGCTGTACGAAAAGGTGCAATCCTTCTCGTATGAGGTATTTAACCGTTTTGCAGCTTCTTCGTTGATCACCCGGCTGACCGGGGACATCACGGTTCTGCAGGATGTGATTTTTATGTGCCTGCGCTTTGCTTCGCGGGTGCCGCTGGTTGTGATTGGGAGCGTCGTAATGGCTTTGGTCGTCCATGCGAAGCTGGGGCTGCTGCTGACGATTACGGTTCCCGTGCTGCTGGGATTCGTCCTATGGATGATCCGTAAAGCGTCCGCTTTATTTCGTACGGTGCAGCGGCGCACAGACAGCGTCAACGGCCTGATTCAGGAAAATCTGACCGGCATGCGCCTCATCCGCGTCTTCGTGCGGATGTCGCATGAGATCGGGCGCTTTGAACAGCGCAACCGGGATTTGCGTCAGGGCACAGTCGCCGCGCTGAAGCTGACGGAGACAACGATGCCGTTCCTGCTGTTCATCATGAACGCCGGGATCATTGCGGTGCTGTGGTTTGGCCGGGTCGAAATCGCGGACGGGGGCGCCAGCGTTGGCGAAGTCGTCGCCGTCATCAACTATTCGCTGCGGACGATCGGCGCGTTATCGGCTTTATCCTGGATCATGAGCTCCCTGTCGCGGGGAGCCGCATCAGGCGGACGGGTACGCGAAGTGCTGGAGGAGGATGATCCGGCCGGGGAGCGCGAAGGTCGTTTGACGGAGGCGGTTGGTGAGAAAACGGATGGAGAGTTGGGGGCAACGGCGGAGATGGCGGCAGCAGCGGGAGTGTCACCGATCCAAGGCCGCATCGAGTTTAGCGAGGTCTCCTTCCGTTATCCGGGCCGCGACGTGATGGCGCTGGAGCACGTATCGTTTACGGTGGAGCCGGGGCAGCGAATCGCCATCATGGGCGCGACCGGTTCGGGGAAAACATCTCTGGTGCAGCTGATCCCCGGCATGTACGAGCCCACGGAGGGAACGATCCGTATCGATGGGATCGATATCCGCGAGCTCGATCGGAGACGGCTCCGACGCGCCATCGGTTATGTGCCGCAAGAGGTCATGTTATTCTCCGGAACGATCCAGGAGAATATTGCCTGGGGCCGCGAGGATGCGACGCTGGAGCAAATTCAGGCCGCGGCTCGGCAGGCGCAAATTCACGAGACGATCGAGCGACAACCGCACGGCTACGAGACGCGGCTCGGTCAGCGCGGCGTTAATCTGTCCGGCGGGCAGAAACAGCGTTTGTCGATCGCCCGGGCGCTGGTGCGGCAGCCGGCCATCCTGATTCTGGACGACAGCACCAGCGCGCTGGACGTCCGCACGGAGGCAGCTTTGCTGGAGGAGATCTCGAGCCTTTCTTGCACGACGCTGCTTATTACTCAGAAGATTAGCTCGACAGCTACGGCGGATTTGATTCTTCTTATGGATGACGGGCGGCTGATTGCCAGCGGGAAACATGAGGAGCTGCTGCAGCATTCGGAATTGTATCGGCGGATTTGCGAATCCCAGCAAGGAAAGGAGGCGGAACCCCATGCCGTTCAAGACCTTCACTGAACCGTTTCGCCATCCGTACCCGAAGCTGGGTCCATCCTCGCAGGCAACGCAGGGCGGAGGGGCTCGTCAGGACGCTCCGTCTGCGACGGCGGCTGCGCCGCGCCGGCCCGGACATGGCGGCGGACCCGGCGGCGTAAGGCCCAAGGTGCGGGCTAAAAATTGGTCAGGCACGTTAGGGCGGATTTGGAGTTACCTATCTGCCCATAAAGCCCGGCTGGCGACCGTCTTGCTGATGGTTGTCTTCAGCTCGGGATTAGCACTGCTAGGCCCATACCTGGTCGGGATGGCAGTGGATGATTACTTGGAGTCAGGTGGCGGCCGTCCTTGGGTAATGTTCCTCATCGGATTAACGCTGGTGTTTGCCGGTTCGTCGCTCACGTCTTGGCTGCAAAACATCTGGATGATCGGAATCGCTCAGGAGACGGTGTACCGCATGCGCTCCGAGTTGTTCGCCCAGTTGCATCGGCTGCCGATTCCGTATTATGGGAAACGCCAGCAAGGCGAGATCATGAGCCGACTGACCAATGATATGGACAATGTCAGCTCGACGCTGAACAGCTCGGCGATCCAGATTTTCTCCAGCGTACTGACATTGGTTGGCACGGTCGCCGTGATGCTGTACCTCAGCCCGCTGCTGACGCTGCTGACGTTCCTCGTCGTGCCGCTGATGATGGCCGGGATGCGATGGATCACGAAGCGGACGGGGCCGCTGTACAAGCGGCGCCAACAGGATCTTGGCAACCTGAACGGTTACATTGAGGAGACATTGTCGGGGCAGCGGATCATTAAGGCGTTCTCTCAAGAGCCGCGAGTGCTGCAAGACTTCCGCGAACGTAACGGGGCAATTCGTAGCTCCAGCTTCTGGGCACAGACGATATCCGGCTTCATCCCCAAGCTGATGAACGGGCTCAATAACCTGAGCTTCGCGATCGTGGCCGGGATCGGCGGGGTGTTGGCGGTTCAGGGGAGTGCCGGAGTGACCGTCGGGGTGATCGTTGTGTTCGTCGAGTATGCACGGCAATTCACCCGGCCGCTGAACGATCTGGCGAACCAGTGGAACACGTTGCTGTCGGCCATTGCCGGCGCAGAGCGGGTGTTCGAGGTGCTGGACGAGGAGATCGAAGCTAGCGACGAGGAAGAGACGGTAGAGCTGTCGTCCGTTCGGGGCGAGGTGGTCTTCTCGGACGTCTACTTCTCTTATGAGGAAAATGGAAACGAGGTCGGCGATACGTTGGAGGAGATTAGCTTTACGGCAAATCCGGGCGAGACGATCGCATTGGTCGGGCCGACGGGGGCCGGCAAAACGACGCTGATCCAGTTGCTGTCGCGCTTCTACGAACCATCGCGCGGGACGATCACGGTCGACGGCCGCGATATCCGGACGATCCGGCGCGACAGCCTGCGTTCGCAGATGGCGTTCGTGCTGCAGGAGTCCTTCCTGTTCCAGGGCACGATCCGCGACAATATCCGCTTTGGTCGATTGGATGCGACCGATGCGGAGGTGGAAGAAGCCGCCAAGCTGGCGAACGCACACTCCTTCATCGTGCGGATGCCTGGCGGCTACGACAAGGTACTCGGCGCAGACGGCGGGGGCATCAGCCAAGGGCAACGACAGCTGCTGGCCATCGCGCGGGCGATACTGGCGGATCCGTCGATCCTTGTACTGGACGAGGCGACCAGCAGCATCGATACCGTGACGGAGATCAAAATCCAGGAAGGCCTGCAGTGGTTGATGCAAGGCAGAACGAGCTTCGTGATCGCTCATCGTCTGAACACCATCCGCCAGGCCGACAAGATTCTGGTCTTGAAGGAAGGCCGCTTGATCGAGCAGGGCTCGCACGAGGAGCTCTTGCGACGACACGGGTTCTATCATAGCTTGTACCACGGTGCGCTGGAAGGGGAAGGGAGCGACGTTTAATGGAGTTAAACGCCTATCTGCGGAGGATCACGCTGCAGCGGCAGGAGGTGCCGACGTTTGCCGACTATCCCTTTCATCTGCCCGCGATCTCGTCGCTGGGTCAGCTGGAGTTCCACCCGAAAGTGACGTACATCGTCGGCGAAAACGGGATGGGCAAATCTACGCTGCTGGAGGGCATCGCCGTCGCCCTGGGGTTTAACCCGGAAGGCGGCACGATGAACTTTAGCTTCGCGACGGCCGAGACCCATTCCGAGCTTCATCGCTATCTGCGTACCGTAAGGGGGCCGATGCGGCCGCGGGACGGGTTCTTTTTCCGGGCGGAGAGCTATTATAATCTGGCGACGGAAATCGATAATCTGGATCGGGAACCAAGCTTCGGTCCACCTATCCGGGACTCTTATGGCGGAAAATCGCTGCATACAATGTCGCATGGCGAATCGTTTTTCGCCGCGTTCATGAACCGCTTCAGCGGGCGCGGTCTGTACATCTTGGACGAACCGGAGGCGGCGTTGTCCCCGTATCGGCAGATGGCGATGCTGGCGCGGATTCATGAGCTGGTCGGACGCCACTCCCAGTTCATCATTTCCACGCATTCGCCGATCCTGATGGCGTATCCGGACAGCCTCATGTACGAGCTCACGCCGGACGGGATCGAGGAGACCACGCTGGAAGAGACCGATCATTACATCATCATGAAGGAGTTCGTCAATCATCGGGAGGGTATGCTAAGGGAACTGTTGCGAGAAGATCATTGACTTCCTTATCTAGTGTAACTATAATGGTTACAGGTAGATCGATGGCTTCATGGCAACCCAATCGATAAGGAGGATTCCAGGATGAAGATTTTAGTGACAGGGGCGACGGGGCAACTCGGCGCTAAGGTGGTAGAAGCGTTGCTGGCAAAGGTGCCGGCAGAGCAACTGGCGGTCAGCGTACGTGATCCGGAGAAAGCCCGCGCGTTTAGCGCGCGGGGGGTAGACGTACGCCGAGGGGATTTCGAGGATCCCGCCTCGTTGGAACCGGCATTTGCCGGCGTGGAGCGGCTCTTGATCGTATCGACGCAAGGCGATAACGACACGCGGATCCGCCAGCACTTGGCGGCCGTTGCGGCGGCGCAGCGGGCAGGGGTTCAGCTCATCGCTTATACAAGCGTGGTAAATGCGGCGCATAATTCACTGGAGCTGGCGCCTGTTCACAAAGCGACCGAGGAAGCGATCGCGAAGACGGGAATTCCTTATGTGTTCTTACGAAACAACTGGTATATCGAGAACGAAACCGGCACGATCCAAGGTGTTTTGGCTGGAGCGCCGCTCGTGACTTCCGCCGGAGAAGGCAAAGTCGGCTGGGCTACACGTGAGGACTATGCGCAAGCGGCAGCAGCTGTGCTGACCGGCAACGGGCATGAGAACAAAATCTATGAGCTCTCGGGCACGCCGATTCCGCATGCCGAGCTGGCCCGGATCATTGGCGAGGCCCTGGGCCGTGAAGTTCCGGTCCAACACGTCGACGATGCGACTTACGCCGATGTAATGCGCGGTGCGGGCGTGCCGGAGCCAGTGGTGCCGTTCCTCGTCTCCATTCAGCGCTCGATCCGCGAAGGGGCGCTGGACGTTCCGAGCGGTGACCTGGAAACTCTGCTGGGCCGTCCGGCAACCCCGCTCGTTGAAGCGGTACGCGACATCGTGAAGGATCTGCAAGCCTAAACAACGAAGCCCTGTTCCGATATGGAACAGGGCTTTTTTGGGGCTATCCCAAAAGGTAATCGGCCAGGTGGGTTTTATACCGAGCCGATTATTTTCTTTGTTGGCCTAACATGGGATACCGGCAAGAATGTTGCAGTTTGTGCAACAGTTTTTGCCGATTCGTTCGCATACACCCCAAAATGCAACATTTCCGCGAACTGATCTACTACCTTTTGGGACGAACCCTTTTTTGCGTTCAGCGGCCCTCGATTCCTAGCCAGCCAACTGCAAAAGTGCAGTTGATATTTCGCTAAACCTTCGTATCTCGCGACTGAACTGCAAAAGTGCATTTGATTCAGGGACGAATCCGGGAATAGAGGTGATTTGCCGGATTTAGACTGCACTTTTGCACTTGATCGCCCGAATCGAACCGAATTGGCGAAAAAGAACTGCACTTTTGCATCTCACTCATGCGCGCGCGGCTACTTGATACCCTTCCCGCCAACCGGGCGGATCGGAATGGATTCCACTCCGGCGATCAGCGGCATCGCGCGTTGAATCATCGCTCGCGTAGCTTCATCTTGCAGTGAAGCGGCATGAGCTTCCGCGTTGCTCCAAACCTCCGTAACCCACACGGTTTCGGGCTCTGTCTCCGAAACGTTCACCACATATAGCTCGCATTCCGGAACGCTCCCGGCGCCGGCGGCGGCTTCCAGCAAGATGCCGACCAGCTGGTCGCGTTCCCCGGGTTTGGCTGTGAATTTAGCGTACATGCCGAACTTGTCCACCGTCATCCTCCTCATATCGTGTCTATAAACTCAACTGTAACTCTAACTTTGCTTAGGAGAATTATCGCCTAACCTCACCTGGCAAGCAACAACTTCATTGGAAAAATCCCCCGTGACGGCATGGTATAATAAAACAAAATGTCAGGGCAAAGGAGCGGATCGCATGCCGAAAGTGGTATTGGCTGGGGGCACCGGGTTTGTTGGACAGGCGTTTGCGCAGAGGTTCAAGGAACTGGGAGCCGAGGTTAAGGTAATCTCAAGACAAGCGCCCCATATTCCCTGGGAGGACCAAAGTGCCATCGTGCAGGCGTTGGAAGGGGCGGACCTGCTGATTAACCTCGCCGGTAGATCGGTGAATTGCCGGTACACCCCTGAGAATCGACGGCTTATTCTGGAGTCCCGGACGGAAACAACGCGTCAGCTTGGGGAGTGCATCCTGGCCTGCCAGCGTCCGCCGGCGTTATGGATCAACTCCAGTACGGCGACGATTTACCGGCATGCGGAGGACCGTCCGATGACGGAGGAAAGCGGAGAAGTGGGCTCGGGTTTTTCGGTTGACGTCGCAAAAGCATGGGAGGAGGCATTCTTCGCCTTTGACCTCCCGGCAACAAGGCGGGTCGCGCTGCGTATTGCGATCGTACTGGACGACGGCGGGGTGATGGGCCCATTGCGTAATCTGGTACGCTTCGGATTAGGCGGAGCCCAAGGGTCCGGCCGCCAGCAGTTCAGCTGGATTCATATGGAGGATCTGTTCCGGATCGTCCGATTCCTGCAGGAGCATCCCGAGCTCGACGGCGTGTTTAACGCCTCCGCCCCGCATCCGGTCACGAACCGGGAGCTGATGGCCGGCCTGCGACGGGCAATGGGCGTTCCAATCGGCCTGCCCGCGCCAAGTTGGCTGCTGGAGTTGGGCGCTCGCCTGATTCGCACGGAGACCGAGTTGGTGCTGAAGAGTCGCTGGGTGTTGCCGGAGCGGCTGCAACGGGCGGGATTCACCTTCCGATTCGATACGTTGGGGAAGGCGCTGCAAGAAATTGTCGCACGTAACTAGGACAAGGACAAGGGGGAGCGAAGGCAGTGGATCGAAGCGAATTGAAGAAGCGGTGGGAAGCGGAGGAGGCCAAGGTTTTTCAGGGTTGGGATTTCTCCGAGCTAGACGGACGGTTGGAAGAAGAGGAATTGCCTTGGGATTATCGGACCTTGGTTCAACAGGAGATGAGCGAGAACGCAGTGATGCTCGATATGGGAACCGGCGGGGGCGAGTTTCTGCTGTCCTTGTCACCGCCACCCGGCCGCACCTATGCGACGGAAGCGTACCCGCCCAACTATGAGCTGTGCCTTGCCAAGCTGCCCGCTTATGGGATTGAAGTGTCTAAGGTGGAGGAGGATGACCAGCTGCCGTTTGAGGATGAATTTTTCAATTTGGTCCTTAACCGTCATGAATCGTTTTCGGCCAAGGAGGTCTATCGAATCCTGAAGCCGGGCGGAGTGTTTATCACCCAGCAAGTGGGTGGGCGGAACAACCGGGAGCTGTCGCGGGATTTGCTTGGCGAAGGGGCAATGAAGACGCCCGCCGAGTTCGATTTGGCCCATACGGTTCGAGACATGATTGAAGCGGGCTTCGACGTCGAGGTTCAGCAGGAGGCTTTTCCCGAGGTGAAGTTTCGCGATGTGGGTGCGCTCGTCTATTTTGCCAAAATCCTAGAATGGGAGTTTGCCGATTTCTCTGTGGAACGTTGTTTCGAGAAGTTATGCGAGTTGCAGAACATTATAGATCAAACCGGATTTGTATCCAGTCGGGAGCATCGGTTTTTGATTCTGGCGCGGAAGGAGAGATGAGGATGAAATTTGTAGATGTCGCGATCTTAACGGATCAGGTGGTGGCGATGACCCGGTTCTATGAAACGGTCCTGCAAGCGACGGCGGTGGGGGACGAGATTCACGTGGAAATGAAGACCGAGGGCACGGGACTCGCGATTTACTCGCGGCGGGCGGCGGAAACGGATATGGGGTTTGATTTCTCCACCTATTGGGGATCGGGGAACTTCACTTTGGGTTTTAATGTTGAGGACGTTGATGCGGAATATGGGCGGTTAAAAGCGCTGGGCGTTGAATTCGTGGCGACTCCTACCACGTACCCCTGGGGAGCCAGATCGATGCATTTTCGCGATCCGGACGGCAATATCGTGTGCTTTAGAAGCAGAATAGAACCATTTGTCTAAGTTCCAAACCGAAATTTTTCACCCCTGGTGCCGCGATTCGTCTCCTTATGTTTTGAGAGCGCTAACATTACAATGAGTTTAATCAAAGCAAGGGGGGAGTCAAATACGATGAAAAAATGGATATCACTATTGTGCAGCGCCGCCATGTTGGCGTTGTTGCTCGCCGGCTGCGGCGGGGGAAATGAAGCTTCGGGCAGCGGAGATAACGGTGGAGAGAAAGTGAGCATCTCGATCTGGCATAACTGGACAGGCCAAGATGCCAAAGCGGTGGCGATGCGGAAAATTATCGAGGATTTCCGGACAGCTCATCCCGAAATCGAGGTTGTTGACGAAGGGCTGCCGACGGACGGGCTGAAGACCCGGCTGCGGACAGTGGCCGCGGCAGACGAAATGCCCGACTTGTTCGTGATGTGGCCGGACGCGATGACGAAGGAATTCGTCAAAGGCGATTTGCTGCAGCCGATCAACGATGAACTGGATGCCAATCCGGATTGGAAGAACAACTTCATTCCGAATGCGCTGGACGGTTACACGGTAGACGGTAAAATCTACTCCGTGCCGATGAACCTGGCGCCAAGCTCTTTTATTTACTACAACGATAGCTTGTTTAAGAAATATAACGTGAAGGTACCGGAAACATGGGAAGAATTAGAGACTGCGATCCAAACGTTTAATGACAACGGCGTGATCCCGATCGCGCTGGGCAACAAAGCCAACTGGGTGGCACAATCGACGTTCTTCAGCACCGTGGGCGACCGGGTTACCGGCACGGAGTGGTTCCTGAAGGCCGTTGCGCAGGATGGGGCCAAGTTTACAGATCCCGAGTTCGTCGAGGCGTTGACCAAGTTCCAGAAGCTTGGCGACATCAAGGCGTTCCAGGATGGCTTCAATAGCCTCGACGAAACGCAGATGATGCAGCTGTACTTCCAGGGGAATGCCGCGATGGTCGTCAACGGCGGTTGGGCTCTGGCCAACCTGGTCAACAATGCGCCGCCGGAAGTCTTGGACAACACGCATATCACCATCGTCCCTACGATTGATGGCGGCAAAGGAGCCGCAGATACGACCGCAGGCGTCGTCGGTACGGGCCTTGGCGTCAGCAAGAAGTTGACCGGTGCCCGGAAGGAAGCGGCGATGAAGCTGTTCTACGCGATGGCAGGTCCCGACGGGCAAAAGGCTACTTTGGACAGCAGCACCTTAGTCAGCTACAACATCGAGCTCGACAAGAGCAAAGCGCATCCGCTGTTCGTAGAGCTGTATGATCTGATCCAACGTGTCAAAATCGTACCCGTTTACGACTCCAAGTTGGGCTCGGCAACCGTAGAAGTGGTGAACAACGGGCTGCAGGAGTTGCTCATGGGCGGCAAAGCGGAGGATATCGCTCGCAAGATTCAGGACGCACAAGCCGCGGCTGTGGCTTCGAATTAGCAGAGTTCCCCCTTCCCCTCAGGGGAGGGGGATTATTTTTTCCCTTAAAGGATGTGAGAGAGCATGAACGCCTTACGCAGCAAGAGCTTCATCATCACCGGCCTGCTGCCCGCGCTGGTGATTTACTCGTTGTTTGTTTTCGTACCGGTGATCTGGTCGGCGTATTACGGTTTCTTCAACTGGTCGGGCATCGGCGAAGCGAAATATACCGGCCTAAGCAACTATGCGGAAATTTTGCGGGATCCGGTGTTTTGGCGAGCGCTGAAAAATAACGTCGTGTTCGTGCTGGCTTCGGTGTTCGGGCAAATTCCGCTGGCCCTCGCCTTGGCGGTGTTGTTGCACAAAAGCAACCTGCTGCAGCGCTTCCTTCGCTCGGCGGTTTTTCTTCCGATGGTCTTGTCCACGGTGGTGATCGGGATGATCTGGCAGTACATTTATCATCCGCAGATCGGCATCCTGAACTTTCTGCTGGACGCGCTGGGTCTATCCAGCTGGAAGCTGGAGTGGTTGTCGGACGGCAATATCGCCATTTATTCGCTTCTTCCGCCGCTGATTTGGAGTTATGTCGGACTTTATCTAATCATCTTCATGTCTGCGCTCCAGAACATCCCAGGTGAAATCCACGACGCGGCTAAGATCGACGGCGTCTCCGGCGTTCGCAAGCTCCTGACGATCTCGCTGCCGATGATTAAGAATACGGTACAAGTGGCGGTTGTCCTGTGCATATCGGGAAGTCTCAAGTCCTTCGACCTGGTCTACATCATGACGAAGGGCGGCCCGGCGCATGCGACCGAGCTGCTGGCGACATATATGTACAATTCGACCTTCTCGACCTATCGTTATGGGTTCGGGAGTGCGATTTCCACCAGCATCATGATCATCAGTCTGCTATTGATTGGCACCAGCCAGTGGCTGACCAATCGGAAGAAAGACGCCGCTTAAGATGAAAGGAGGTACCCATTGAACATGAACATGAATCTAACAACCCCTCTATCGGCGAAAAACGCGGGGAATGGCGGCGGCGGGCGGGTGCTGGGCAAAACGGGCCGGCTTTTGTTTTGGGGCCTGCTGACGCTCTATGGGGTGGTGACCCTGTACCCGTTCTTCTGGCTGGTGATCAGCGCGTTTAAGACGAACGCCGATTTCTACGCCCGTCCCTTTGGGCTGCCGCAGGTGTGGCATGGCGACAACTTCACGCGGGCTTGGGAGAGCTCGCGGCTCGGTACCGCATTCGGGAATTCGCTTATTGTGGCTCTCGGATCGCTTGTGCTGACCTTGTTCATAGCCGCGCTGACTTCGTTTATCCTGGCCCGTTTCCAGTTCCGCTGGAAAGGTGGGGTCTTGACCTTCTTCGTGATCGGGATGCTGATCCCGATTCATAGCACCCTGGTTCCGCTGTTTATTCTCATGAAGCAGATGTCGCTGCTGAACACGTATTGGGCGCTGATTCTGCCTTACACCGCATTTGCGCTGCCTACGGCGGTATTCGTGCTGACGGCGTACCTGACGAGTGTGCCCCGCGAGCTGGAGGAAGCGGCTTTTATCGATGGCACCGGCTTGTGGGGGTTATTCTTCCGCATCATGTTGCCGATGTCGGTTCCGGCCTTAGCCACGGTGACCATTCTTAGCTTCCTGCATTCCTGGAATGACTTCTCCTTCGCCCTCGTGTTTATCAACAAGACGGCGCTCAAGACGCTGCCGCTGGCCATCGCTAACTTCGCAGACGGCTACCAGACGGACTACGGCTTGTCGCTGGCGGGCATGACGCTGTCGGTGATCCCGACCATCGTTCTCTATTTGCTGTTTCAGGAACAAATGATGAAGGGGATGACGGCCGGCGCGGTGAAAGGATAAGGGAGGAATATCCTACACCGGAGCAAAGGGGGAGCGCAACATGCATAAATGGCTGACTACGTCGCTTCAGCGCAAGCTGTCGGTGGTGGTTGCGGCGTCCATGATCGTGCCGATGTTGGCTTTGGGTTTGTTCGCCTTTATGATCTCTTCCAACATTACAGAGGAGAAAACGAAGCTGACCGGCAGCGACATGCTGAAGCAAATGGATGCCAATCTGCGCTTTATGCTGGAGGATATCGAAACGTTGTCGATCTTCTTGATCGGGGAACGGGATTTGCAGACCTATCTGACCGGCCCGGAGGACAATGAGGCTAAGCGGACCGAGCTAGTAGGGAGAATGACGAATCTGGCGGCCTCCAAGCCTTATATCGCCAATATCGCCATCTATCCCGAACGGTTTGACGGACGCCTGTCTACGGCCACATGGTATGAAAATGAGCTCCCGCCTGCGGCGGCGGAAGCGATTGCCGGGGGCGTGAAAACATGGTCTGGCGTATACGAAATTCGCGATTATGCCGGGATGGAGCAGGTCATGACCTTGTTCCGGCCGATTCGCAGCATCTATGATTTTCGCCGACTGGGTTGGCTGGCGATCAGCCTTGACGAACGGGAGCTTGCCCGCAATCTGGAATCGCCGGAGTTTGGCCAGGGGATGGGTAAAGTCGAATTGATTGGAGAAGACGGTACCATTCTGTCATCCGCCGACAAGTCCAGGTTAGGCCAGCCGCTGGATACCTTTGCGCCCGGCCTGTTCGCTTTGATCCCGGGCGGGGTCGCGGCGGCGGACGACGGAGGGGAACCGCGCAGCAACCGCCTGATTGAGAACGGGAGCGTGATCTATGGTAGCGGGGATTCAAAATCGACGGTGCTGTACCGCCGCGAGCCGTTGACCGGCTGGATGCTGGTGGGCAGTGTCCCCTACGACCAATACCAAGCGGAGAACCGCTATATCTTGACGTTAACCGCTATGGTGGTTGGTGTCTCCGTGCTGGCGTGCACGCTGCTGATTTGGTTTACGGTGCGCCGGATCACCCGGCCGCTGCGCGTGTTGACCCGACATTTGTCGCGGATCGATCCGGAGCGGCCTTTGCCGCGTTTTCCAGCGACCTCGGATGATGAGATCGGCCGGCTAGGTCAGAGCTACAATATGCTCGGCGCTCATATCGAACGATTAAAGCGGGAGGTCATCCGCGGGGAGGCGCGCAAGAAGGAGGCCGATCTGCGGGCATTGCAGGCGCAGATCAATCCGCATTTTCTGTACAATACCTTGTCTTCGATCCATTGGATCGCCTTGATGTCGGGGGAGCGGCGAATCGCCGATATGGTCGAGGGGCTTAGCGACTTCTTGCGGATCAGCCTTAATCAGGGCCGAGATTATTGTCCGGTTGAGCAGGAGCTGGCGCATATCCGTAACTATGTTCGGGTCCAATCGATTCGTTTTCCCGATAAGTTTGATGTTGAGTATATCGTGGAGGAGGGGCTTCTGGATAAATGGATGCTGAAGCTGCTGCTGCAGCCTTTGGTGGAGAACGCCTTGATCCATGGGATTCAAAAACGCGAGGGCATCGGAACGATTACCATCCTGATCCAGCCGGAGGGGAAACGCATGCATGTGATGGTCATGGACGACGGGCTGGGGATGAGCGCCGCGCGTTTGGAAGAAGTCCGTCAGGCGCTGTCGCTGCCGGGAGTTGAAGGGACAGGGAATACGCAGGATCAAGCGGCGATGCCGGGGGTGGTTATGGCGGAGACCGCGGCCACGATGGCCACGGTTGCAGAATTGAACGCTGGATATGGGCTTCGCAACGTAAACGAGCGGCTGTACTTGCATTACGGACAAGAAGCGGGCCTTACCGTAGATAGCCGGGAAGGCGAAGGGACGCAGGTTTCGTTCTCTATTCCGATCATGGAGGGATCGCCATGAACGTATTGATAGTGGATGATGAGGTCATCATCCGGACCGGTTTAGCCAGCGTTATTTCCTGGAGCGAGCTCGGGTTGAATCTGCTTCCGCCGGCCGCATCCGCGGAGGAAGCGCTCGAGCGGCTGGAAGCGGAGCGGCCGGATATCTTGATCACCGATATCCGAATGAACGGCAAGACCGGCTTGGAGCTGGCGGAGGAAGCGGCCGCAAGGCTGCCGGGGCTGGAGGTGATCATTTTGTCGGGTTACGGGGATTTTGCCTATACCCAGCAAGCCATCCGCCAGGGAGTTGGCGACTATCTGCTGAAGACCAGCAAACCGGAGGAAATTATCCGAACGGTGCTTCGGGCCAAGCGACGGCTGCAGGAGCGCCGGGCCGAGGACTCCCGCGCTCAGCGGCAGGCCCGGGAAGAGCGGCGGCGTCAGTTGGTTAAGTGGGTGATCGAAGGCGAGGTAGGATCGGTCCCGGTTCTTTCCAAGCAGGAAAATCAGGAAAGGGAAATCTCTATTAGCCCGGGATACCGGCAGGTTTTACTTTTGTCCGCCGACGGCTGGGGCCAGGAGGACGACGCCGATTCGCTGCTGCGATTTGCCGTGCAAAATATGCTGGAGGACTTGCTGCCGGGTGCGGCGGTATTGATCCACCAAGGTCAAATCGTTTGCGTGACCGGGCCAGATAGGGGGGATGCATTCGCTACGGTCGGGCGTTTGAAGGGGGTACTTGAACGGGTCGAAAATCTGCTGAACTGCCGGCTGCGCCTGGCGGCTGGTATTGCCGTGGACGATCTGGACCAGGTCCATCGAAGTTATGTGACGGCGGCCGCCGCCTTTGCTTACCGTGATCTGCTGATGAGCCATAAATTGCTGGATTACCGGGAAATCGCCGATCGCAAAGGCGGGAGGACGGTGTTGTCGCAAGAGGAGGAGAACGGCCTTGGCGCGATCCTGTTGGAGCAGGATCCGATGGCCCTGCGGGCTTGGACACAACGGTTGGCCGACGAGCTGGCCGCGGACCCGGAATGTACGCCGGAATCGTATCAGGCCTGTCTGCAATCGGCGGCCGTCGCCGCGCACCGTTGGCTAGAGCGAACGCTCCGGGCTTTAGGGAAAGAAGGAGAAGCGCGCTTCGAGCCATGGCTGCAGCAGCAGGTCGAAGGGGGCAAGCTGAAAGAGGAGCTGTTTCGTCATCTGCATGCCGTGATGAACTTGTATCACAGCCAGCTCGGCGAAGGGCAGGCTTCCCATGTGCAGCGGGCTAAGGCGTTTATGGAGTCCTGCCCGGCGGGGGAGCTAAGTTTGCAGCAGATCGCAGCTTATGTGCACCTGCATCCCGGGCATCTTAGCGAGCTGTTTAAGAAAGAGACGGGAAGCAACTTCGGCGACTACGTCACCGCTCTGCGGATGCGCCGAGCGATGGACCTGCTGGTCGTATCCCCGGCCAAGGTGAGCGAAATCGCCGGAATGACCGGGTACGAGGACGTGAAATATTTCAGCCGGCTGTTTAAGAAGCATACGGGGAAGACGCCCAGCGAATTTCGCGAGGAAGCGTTAGGTTATGATCCGGCAAGCGTGACAGCGAGCGAGAATTAATCGCCATCCTACATCACCATCGGGAAAAGAGGGACGATTCATGATTTTATCGGGACCATGGAAGCTACAGCATTTTGAGGTTGGGGAGAAACCACCTTTGGAGCTGGCCGCCCCCGGACTGGACGACCGCTTCTGGATCGAGACAAACGTTCCGGGCGACGTGCATTCGGCGCTGCTGGAACGCGGGATCATCGAGCCCCCGTATTACGGGCATAACGATGCGAAGTGCCGCTGGATCGAGCGGAAAGTATGGTGGTACCGCACGACGTTTGAGTTGAATGCCGTACCGGGGGATGAAGAGCGGATGGAACTCACGTTCGAAGGGCTGGACACGTTTGCGACTGTTTACGTCAACGGACATGAGATTGGCTCGGCATCCAACATGTTTCGCTGCTATACGTTCGACGTCACGCGGATCGTCCGTGAAGGCCGAAATACGCTGGCGGTTCGATTCGATCCGCTAGATCTACATCACCGGGACAAAGAGCAGTTCGAATGGTCCTCCTATACGAAGGAGCGTCCCTGGATCCGCAAGGCGGCGATGAACTTCGGATGGGACTGGGGGCCGCGGATCGTGACGACCGGCATTTGGAGTCCGGTTCGGCTGGAGCGGCGCAGACGGGCGAAGCTGACCGGCGTATATGCCGCAACGTTATCCGCGTCGGCGGAGGAGGCGGTCATCCGGGTGAGCGCCGAAGCGGAGGCCTTTCGTTCCGGAACGACGGCGGTGGCCGTCGTACGATTGCTGGACGGGGATGGGGCGGAGGTAACGTCTGCCAAGCTTCCTGTGCTGGAGGAATACGGGGCTCTATTAGGCGTTCAAGCAGGGCTGAGACAAGCCTTTCCGGAGGCTTTTCGAACGAAGGGATCGGCGTCGGCCGAACTGCGGATCGCCCTGCCGCGGCGTTGGTGGACGCATGATTTGGGCGAGCCTTATCTGTACACTTTGGAGGTGACGCTTCTTGCCGACGACGAGGAGATTGACCGCTTCGAGCAGCCTTTTGGCATACGCACGCTGGAATTATCGCTGCAAAATCCCGACGGCAGTCCGTCGTTTGCCTTTATCCTTAATGGCATTAAGGTTTATGCCAAAGGAGCCAACTGGATTCCGGCAGATCATATGATCGGATCGATCTCGGAACCCATGTATCGCGGACTGATCGAGCTGGCCGTGGAGGGGCATATGAACATGCTGCGCGTTTGGGCCGGCGGCATTTATGAGAAGGAGATTTTTTACGAGGAATGCGACCGCCGCGGGGTGCTCGTGTGGCAGGATTTCGCTTTTGCCAATGCGCTATTTCCGGACTTTAACCGCGACTTCATGGACAATGTGCGTCAGGAAATCATCGATAACGTCAAGCGGCTGCGGAACCGCGCCTCGCTTGCGCTTTGGTGCGGTAACAATGAAATCGACTGGCTGTATGACATGAAGTCGGCAGCGGGTGACATTACCGGAGCTTTTTTCGGCGAGACGATCTATCATGAACTGATCCCCGGACTTTTGGCCGAACTGGACCCGTATCGTCCGTATTGGCCTTCGTCACCGTATGGCGCGCAGGACGGGTATGACGCCAACGATCCGAATCAGGGGGACCGCCATAACTGGCAAGTGTGGCATGGGTCAGTGTACCCGCGTATGCAAGGCGAGAAGCCGCGGCTCGATTATAGCATCGAAGGGGTTACGTTTAAGAACTATAAGCAAGACCTTGCTTTGTTTAGCAGTGAGTTCGGCATGCATGCTTCGGCGAATCGATATACGTTGGCGAAGAACATTCCCGAAGGGAAGTTTACCTGGGGGAGCGCCGAGATGGCGTATCGGAACAAGGATACGAACCATCGCAAAGGGATTTTGCTGATGGAAGGCTACACGGGGATTCCGCAGGACATCGAGGAGTACATGAATTTCTCCATGCTGACCCAAGCAGAAGGGCTGAAGTACGGAATCGAGCATTTCCGCCGCCACCGTCACCGCAACAGCGGCGCGCTGGTGTGGCAACTGAATGACAGCTGGCCGGGGACGAGCTGGTCGATGATCGATTACGAGCTGCTACCGAAGGCTTCGTATTATTATGGCAAGACCTTCTTTCATCCCGTGCTCCTGTCGTTGGAACATGAACCGGGTGAGCCGCTACGCGTGTGGGTGGTCAACGACACGTTGGAGGAGTTGGAGGGAACTGTGACGTTAACGGTGCATCCTTTGGCCCAGAGTGGCGATTTGGCTGGGGCGCAGGAAGTCGGGGGAATGGGAGGCGGATCCGCAGGCGTGCAGGACACTCTTCTGGGAGGCGTTCGTCGGTTTTCGTTTGCGGCGAAGATCCCACCGCAAACGGCGCTGTCGCTCGGAGGCTTGGAAGAGGCGAAGGCGCTGGCCGGTTTGGCGCCGGAAGAGGTGCTGGTGGAGCTGAGCACCACCGGATTCGCCGCACCGGTGAATCGCTATTATCTGCGCGACCCGAAGGAGCTGCGCTTGCCTGCCGCCGAGCTGGACGTGCAGATTGATGAAGCAGCGCAGACCGTCACGGTCACGGCCTCCGGCCAGGGCGTTGCCCGGCTGGTCAAGCTGGAGCTGCCGCTGGGCGGGGTCCGCTTCAGCGACAACTACTTCGACCTGCTGCCTGGCGAGAGCCGGACGGTCCGCCTGCGGCATCCCGGCGGCTTACCGCTCCCGTGGGCGGAGCTGCGCGTCGGCGCGCTCAACGCTGGAACGCTCGCGTAGCGGAACGAGCAGACCTTATTTCGGCGAAAAACGCCAGTTACCCAGTCTAACGGAACGAAAAGACGCTATTTGGCTATTTAAGGCCTGATCCCAGGCTAAATAGTCCCAATAGCGTCTTCTGGTTCCGTTAGATTTCTGTGTTGCCCATTTTTCGCCGAATAAGCGCGTTACGTTCCGTTACGCTAGCGCGGCACCGCCGTCTCCTTAATCATCGCTATTCCTCGTGCTCATAGAGGGTGAGGCTTTCGATCTGGTTAATCGCTCGGCGCAGTTCCCGGGCTTGTTCCCGGTTAATGTCGCCATTCTCGAACATGCGGCTGATTTCCGCGCGTTCAGCGTCCATGACCAGCAACCGCAGCTCTTCCTTCTGCGCTTCCGTTTTCTCGCTGAATGCATCCGCGGTGCCTTTAAGCCGGGCGATCCCACGCTTGTAATCCAGGATGACGAATTGGATCAGGTTGTCCGATTCGTTCCCTTTCTTCAGTCCCTGCAAGTGCTCGAGTGCGGCTTGCAGCGCGTGGATTTGGATGGTTCTTCCCTCGGCCTTCATGGCGAACTCCTTGTATTTTCGTTTCGCGCGCCGAAAGTCTCGAACCGCACTGCCAACCAGGAAAAAGAAGCGAGCACGCCCGCTTTGCGACAGCTTCTCTTCCCGTAACTCCAGCGCCTTCTCGAAGGCCTCGAACATCTCTTTGTCCATGCCTCCGTCTGCCATCACCTGTTGGATGTAGCCGCGTTCCACCTTCAGTGCAACACGGTGCAATTCGGTGATTTTACCCAGCATGGCCGGACGATCCGGACGCTGAGCTCCCCATTGATCCAAGGCCGGCTGAAGCAGCCGGCTATATTCGTCCATGAGCTGGTAGGCCGCTGTCTTGTTGTCGTCGTTCATTTCTTCCTTGATCTTGTTTATCGCTACCCGCAGCACGCGGGTACGGGCTTCATTCATATCGAGAAACTCGTCGGTCTCTTCGCCGGGCGCGCCCCCTTTGCTAAGCATAGGCAAAAAGATCGTGGCCACAATCAACGTAAACAAGATGACGCCTGCCGCCAAGAACAAGATCAACGATCGTTCCGGGAACGGACCGCCGCTGGCGACTACATAAGGGATCGACAATACCCCGGCCATCGTGACTGCGCCGCGAACCCCGGTCAGGGTCAGAACCAAGCTGGATTTTATCGTAGGTTTGTCAACCTCGCCGACTTTAGCCTTCCGGTATTCATAAATGGCAAAGAAATGCGACCAGATGAAGCGAATCGCCAAAATCCCGATCCCAACAACAAGCGCGTAACCGACTGCCAGCACATTGTTAATATTCGGGTTGTCGACGGTAGCCTGCATCGTTGACGGGATGTTCAACCCAAGCAGCAGGAAGACAATCCCGTTCAGGATGAAGAGCACGGTGGACCAGATATTTTCCGTTAACACCTGTTCCTCCGCCAGCATCGTTTCCGTTCGCTCCCGCAAAAGGGAATGCACGATACCGCCCACAACCACAGCAATAACACCGGAAGCGTGCAGGAATTCCTCCGTGACGATAAAGATCAGGAACGGCGTCAGAATTTGCAGCAGGGAATGCAGCGTGGCATCCTTGATCCCTTGTTTGAGCAGGGAGAACCGAATCCAGGTCATGATTAAGCTGAGCACCAGTCCCAGTAAGGCTCCGGTCACGAACATATAGGAGAAATCGAACACGGCTTCCCGCAGCGAAAAATACCCCGTAACAACCGCAGCAACCGCGTAGTTAAAGGCTACCAGGCCCGAGGCGTCGTTGATCAGCGATTCCCCTCGGACGAGATTCAGCACCTTCTCGGGGAGATGAATTCGCTTGGCGATCCCGTTGACGGCCACCGGATCGGTAGGGGACAGAATCGCGGCCAGTGCGAATGCCGCGACCAGTGGAATGTCGGGAATCACCGCATGAATGAGGTAACCGCCACCCAATGTAGTTAATACCACCAAGATAATTGCGTTCCCCAGAATCGCCCCGCGCATATTCCATAGTTGGTCGCGGGGGAAATACCTGCCGTCGTTGTACAACAGGGGCGCAACGAACAGCAGCAAGAACCATTCTGTCTCGAGTTCTAGCGAAAACCCGTTAAAGGCCAGCGCAATCAGAATCCCAAGGGCGATTTGCGTCAACGCGGTAGGGATCAACGGGATATAGTGGCTGATGATGTTGGAGGCTACAAGACAGATCAGAAGCATAATTACGGTAATCAGTAAATCCATAAATGCTAACGTCCTTCCGATGTTCCGGCACTGGGCCGATTTGGTAGTTAATCATAGCATATCCCGTTTTTTTAAACCGAAGTTAAATGGGACAAACTTTTTTTGCGAAAAAATGCTCTTCCGCAGAGCTAATGCAGAAGAGCCGCCATCATGTATAGCGCCGTTCTTGTCCTTACAGGTCGTCGAACCCGTTGTCGTCGCCAACCTTGCCATAGTTACGGGATTTGGCCTCGAAAAAGTCCGTTTTCGTCGCGTTCAGCGCCTCGTCGGAGAACGGCTTGATCCACGGCATGCAGTTGATATCGACGCCTTGGTACGCTTTGTCCAGACCCATCAACGTCAGTCGCTTGTTGGCGATATATTTGATGTAATCGGACAATTCGTTCAAGTCGATGCCTTGCACATCTTTTAGCGTATAATGCGCCCAATTCGTTTCCAGCTCGACCGCCCGGTCGATCGTGCGATAGGCGTAGTCGATGTTTTCTTTCGTGTTCAGCTCCGGATAATCGACCAGCAATTGCTTGAACACTTCGGCAAAGAAGTAGCAATGCTGATTCTCGTCCCGCTGGATATACGAAATCATTTGGCTCGTGCCCATCATTTTCTGATCGCGCGCCAGGTTGTAGAAGAAGGCGAATGTACTGTAGAAGAAGATGCCTTCAAGAATAAGGTCAGCAACCAGGGCTTCAAAAAACGTCTGCGGCGTCGCGTTATTACGGAAGTTCTGATAGATGTCGGAAATGAACTTGTTGCGGTCCAGCAGCACCGGGTCATGCTTCCAGTATTCGAAAATCTCCTTCTGTTCCTGCTCCGATACGATCGAGGACAACACGTAGGAGTAGGATTGGTTGTGTACCACTTCCTGCTGCCCGATGATCGCCGAAATCGCCTCCAGCGAGGAGTCGGTGAAGTAACGTTTTACGTCGCCAACGAACATCGTTTGCATCGAATCGAGTACCGCCAGCAGCGAGATGTTGATCTTAAAGGTGCGCTGCTCTTCCGAATCGAGCAGGGCGAATTGCTGCGCGTCCTTGGCCATCGGGATCTCGTCCGCGATCCAGTGGTTGAGCAGCAGCACTTTGTACAGCTTGTACATATGCGGCATGCGGATGTCGTTCCAGTTCAAGATGCCCGAGCTTTCGCCGCCGATGATCCGCGTTGATTTGTTGGGGGCTTCGGTGTTGAATATCGTTTGAAGTTGCATGGGATTTCGCTCCTTGATTTGTAGTGGTGCATGCGGGAGGGGGCCGCCGGCTGAAATGTTCTAACGATCGCTGTTGCTCGCGGATTTCTCTGATTGAACTAGATTCAGAAGTTGTAGAAATCCACTCGCAAAGGCGACCACTACCGTTTCTTCAGAATCATTTCACCCTCTGGCCCATTCCCCGCATGTTTTATTACAAAGCCGTGAGCGCATCCCCCGCAGGGGATGGCGCCGCCTAGCACGCAGTGGCATTTCAAACGCCCCTGCCGCTCAATTTCATTAAAAGTAAGTGCATCCCGAAGGGACAACGAGGGTTACGCACGCCTTATCACCTTTCACCACCAAAGTCGCAGTCCCCACCCCGCAGGAGCGCCTGAAGTAGAGCGGGCCCGAAGGGCGAGAAGCGCTCATCCCGCCAAAGTCCCTCGGGTGCGACGAAAGCAGCAGTTATGAGCAGCACGGTTTACCAGGTCACCCGGGTGCGCCCAAAGTAAGACGTACCCGAAGGGGGAAAAGCGTTCCACGAGCCAACCTAAAGCGTATCCCCGCAGGGGAGAGCGTGCAGGAGCGCCTCAGTCACTCCAACGTTCCTCTCATTGCGGGAGCCCAGAGGGCAGCAGGCCCTCGGGCGCCCTCCCTTACGGTAAGGGAGGGGTGGGGAGGGATGAGTCCCCTATGAGGCACAACTTTCGCACTCCTCAATCGTCAACGCCCGACTGCGCACATAATACGTCGACTTCAGCCCGGCCTTCCAAGCATGCAGGTGCAGCTCCAGGAATTCGGTGGCTTTGATGTCCGGCCGCACGTACAGGTTGAAGCTTTGCCCTTGGTCGACGTGGCGCTGGCGAGCGCCGGCCATGTCGATCGACCAGTGTTGGTCGATCAGGAACGCTGTCTTGTAATACCAGATCGTTTTTTCAGACAGATCCGGTGCCGGGTTAGCGATCTTGTACGTCGTCTTCTCCTCATAGGAGAGCAGTTCATACAACGGATCGATGCTGGCGGTGGAGCCGGCGATGATCGAGGTCGAGCCGTTTGGCGCGATGGCGAACATCCAGGCGTTACGGACGCCGTTCAAGCTCACTTCCTTCTGCAGCTCGCGCCACTGTTCGGTCGTTACGTATTTGCCTTCGCGCGTGCCGTCCGTGTAGTTCCGAGCTTCAAAGTAATGCCCCGTTTCCCAGTCGGAACCGGCAAACTTCGGATATTTCCCTTTTTCTATGGCAAGCTCCATGCTGGATTTGACCAGCAGGTAGTTGATTTTCTCATAAAGCGCATCGTTGTACTCCACGGCCTCCTTGGATTCCCAACGGATGCCCTCGAGCGCGAGCAGATGGTGCAAGCCAAACGTGCCAAGGCCAATTGCCCGATATTGGCTGTTCGTGTATTGCGCCTGCAGCACTTCGATATTGTTGATATCGATGACGTTGTCCAGCATCCGCGTCTGGATCGGTACGAGCCGCTCCAGCACGCCAGCCGGCACCGCGCGGGCCAGGTGGATCGAGTTCAAGTTGCAGACGACGAAGTCGCCCGGAATTTTGGACACGACGATCCGGGTTTGCCCGTCCTTCGTTACCAGTTCCTCTTGCTCGACGACCGTCGGCGATTGGTTCTGCATGATTTCCGTACACAGGTTGGAGGAGTAAACCATCCCGTGCGTGCGGTTCGGGTTCGCTCGGTTGACCGTATCGCGATAGAACATGTAAGGCGTACCGGTCTCCAACTGTGATTTCAAAATCCGCTTCATGATATCGATCGCCGGCATCGTGATGCGCGAGAGGGTAGGGTGGGCGACGGCTTCGGCGTATTTTTCGCGGAAGCTGCCCTTTCCGAACTCCTCATCATAGAAGTCCTCCAGACCCAACGGACGTCCGTTCTCATCCTTCCAGCCCATCGTCTTCTTCACTTCATGCGGGCAGAATAGATTCCATTCGCCGCGAGCTTCCACCGCCTCCATGAACAGGTCGGGCAGGCAAACGCCGTGGAAAACGTCATGCGCGCGCATCCGCTCGTCCCCGTTGTTCAGCTTCAAGTCGAGGAAGGCGAGAATATCCTTATGGAAAACGTCTAGATAAACCGCGATCGCGCCTTTCCGCGTTCCGAGTTGGTCAACGCTGACGGCGGTGTTGTTCAACTGGCGGATCCAAGGGATGACGCCGGAGCTGGTATTTTTATGGCCGCGGATATCGGAGCCGCGAGCGCGGACTTTGCCGAGGTAGACGCCGATGCCGCCGCCCATTTTGCTCAGTCGAGCCACGTCGGTGTTGGAGTCGAAGATGCCCTCAAGGGAATCGTCTACGGTATCGATAAAGCAGCTGGAGAGCTGACCGGCGACTTTATTACCGGCATTGGACATGGTTGGGGTTGCGGCGGTCATATAAATGTTGCTCATCGCCCAATACGCTTCCTTCACCAATTCCAGGCGTTTCTCTTCCGGCTCCTTGTGCATCAGGTACATCGCGATGACCATATAGCGCTCCTGCGGCAGCTCCATCGTCCGTCCGTCGAAATCGGTGGCGAGGTAACGCTCGGTCAGCGTCAGTAGGCCAATGTAGTCGAACAGCAAATCGCAGGAAGGGTCGATCGTGCGGCCCAGCTCTTCAATTTGCTCTTTCGTGTAGCACTCGAGCAGCTCTTCGCGGTAGATGCCCAGCTTGCACAGCTCGGAGATGAGGTGGTGGAACGAGCCGTACGGCTCCTCGGGGTAAGCTTTATAACGGCGGTTGACCGCTGCTTTTTTATAAAGGGAAGTGAGCAGGGAACGGGCAGCCGCAAATTTCCAATCTGGTTCGTCTTTGCTGACGAGCTCCAGGGCGGACATCGTAAAGGCATTGCTGATCTCTTCGCCGTTCACTTCGTCGCGACGGAGCTTGGCATTCACGCCGCGTAACAGGCGTTCTTTATCGAGGTTATGTAATCCTTGCAAAATACGGTCGGCATAGACGCCAAGGCGCTCGCCGTCAAACGCAAGTTGTCGGTTGTTTGGTTTGGTCACTAGAGTGGGCATGAGAGGAATCCTCGCTTTCGTGAAATAAGTTGGAATGAATGCTGCAGTCCGCCCGTGTTTACCGCAAATCTTGAATTTTCAAATTGCAGATAACGGGTGAAAAAAGGGGGCGCAAGGGTACTCGCGCTCCGTGATGAATATTGTCAAACTGTGACAAAGGTCACAGGCTTTTAATTATACCAGAAACTTCTATTGTTCGTGATCAAAAAGACAGCTTTTTAGATGTACCTAGAAAGAGAACATGGACTCCCATAATACGGGCTTTCCCTGCCGCAGGCTTTGCTGAATATCGACCAGCCGCTGGTTGGAGCTCCCGCGATAGAGGAGGGAAGGGTCGCGAAGCTCTTCTACGAATCTTCCGTCAACCAGCACCTCGCAGCGCCTTAGCAGCTCGTATTCAGGTGAGCCAGAGCGTTCTATGATTTCTTCGTAGGTATAACCGCTGTAAATCCAAATCGACACAGGCCCTGTCTCCGCAACCAGTCGGTCGATAAACCCGCTGACTTCAGCGGCGGAGAAGAAAGGGTCCCCGCCAAGGATCGATAAGCCGCTTAGCAGGGGGTTATTTTTAACGTCATGAATGATTTCGGCTTCGCGTTCCAAAGTAAACGGTTCGCCGTAATCGAAGTTCCAGGTCTTCGGGCTGAAGCAGCCCTTGCAATAATGACGGCAACCGCTGATAAAAATCGCCGCCCTCAAGCCTTCGCCTTCATTAATAGATTCGGGATAGTAGCCGCAAAGATTCATACGTCGTGTTTGACCCGGTCGCGCACTTCCGCTTGTTTGGCGGCATTAAACCGCGTTTGGAAATCGCCGGTCAGGTAGCCCGTCACCCGGCGCAAGCGGCGGATATGCACATCGTTCTCATGGCTGCCGCAGGAAGGGCAGGTTGCCCCGATAATCCCTTCGAAGCCGCAAGCCGAGCACCGGTCGATCGGATGGTTGATGCTGAAATAGCTGACCTGCTGCTGCAGGGCGAATTGCACGATTTTCAGGAACGCTGCCGGGTTGCTGCGGGCATTGCCGTTTAGCTCGATATAAGAGATCGCCCCCGCGTTGCAAAGCCCGTGGAACTTGGCTTCCAGTTCGATTTTTCGCGCGGCACTGAGGTTGTAGTAGACCGGGATATGAAATGAATTCGTGTAGTATTCGCGATCCACGACTCCGGGAATCGGGCCGTATACCGCACGGTCCCGTTTAGTGAATTTGCCGGACAGGCCCTCCGCCGGGGTGGCGAACAACGTGATGTTCAGATTATGGATTTCGCTTTGGCGGTCGCAATAGTCGCGCATGTAGGCGATCAGATCATACGCCTTCTGATACACCGCTTCGTCTTCGCCGTGGTGTTTGCCGTACATGGCCTTCATGCATTCGGCCAAGCCGATGAATCCAATGGACAAGCTACCGTGTTTGAGCAGATCGCCAACCGCGTCGTCCGGTGCCAGCGCCTCGCCGCCCTCCCAGACCCCTTCGCGCATCATGAAATCCGAAGCCTTCGCCTTCTGAGAGGCTTGGATGTTGAAACGGTGCAGCAGTCCCTCCAGCGCGATATCCATATAATGCGTCAGCTCCCGGTAGAAGCCGCGCTCATCGGCCTCCTTGCGATGGCCCAATTCGATCCCGTGCTCCAGGCCTATTTTGACGAGGTTTAGCGTATTAAAGGATAGATTTCCTTTGCCGGACAGATGGTTCCGTCCGAAACGGTCGGCCAGCACCCGGGTGCGGCAGCCCATCGTAGCGAATTCCGTATCCGGATTCGTCGGATCGTAATACATCAGGTTCAGCGGGGCATCCAGGTTGGCGAAATTCGGATACAGCCGTTTGGCTGAGCATTCCGCCGCTTTCAGGAACAGGGAGTAGTTCGGTTCCCCTGGATTTTGATTGATCCCTTGCTTGCATTTGAAAATCTGAATCGGAAAAATCGGCGTCTCCCCGCTGCCTAGCCCACGCATGGTCGCGGTGAGCAGGGAACTGATTACCAGCTGTCCTTCCGGCGAGGTGCAGGTTCCGTAGTTAATGCTGGTGAACGGTATTTGTCCGCCGGCCCGGCTCGACATGGTGTTTAGGTTATGGACCAGGCTCTCGGCTGCCTGCAGCGTTTCGCTTTCGGTTTCCTTTAACGCATATTTGAAGGCTTTCGGATACCCGTCTCGGAGGTCGCTGCGGCTCATGGCAATGTCGCCCAACTCGGCGCTGGCATCGCCTTCCTCAAAGTAATCCAACCCTTTGCGGAAGTACTTGGCGAATGATTTGGCCACGTACGGGGCGAGATCGAAGTCCAGTTTGTTCGCGGATACGCCGCCGTATTGGGAGTTTTGCTGGGATTGAAAAATGATCGCCACCAGCGCCATCGCCGTCATGATGGAGGATGGCGGGCGTACGCTGCCGTTCCCGGTATTGAAGCCTTCGCGCAGCAGCTTATCGAAAGGGATAAAGATGCAGTTGGTTGTGCCGATGGCGTATTGGTCCAGATCGTGGACGTAGACAATATTGTCCTGGATGGCTTGGACCAAGCGGGCCGGCATCACGAAATGGTTTGCGTACCATTTAGCATACTCGCTTCCGAATTTACTCATCTTGCCGGAGAAGCTCTCCCCGTTCAAATTGGCGTTCTCACGCAGCACCTCGAGATTTCGACTGTGCACGATTTCCTCGCCTAATTGAATGACTTCATCCAGCAAGGTGTCTCGGCCGGTATACGTCTGGTTTAGCAATGCCATAACAAAGTTCTCCTCCCGATAAACTGAGTTTTTACTTCATATAAAAGGGCATGTCCAACCCGACGAGGGTGGACATGCCCGAATGCGCTGCATCATAACGATCACGTTGGGCATAGAAATAGAAGCCCTAAGGTTCAGCGGCAAGCGGACACCATCCCTGTTCCTCGCAGGTTTTCCGTCGGTGTCTTCCAAACGGGCAGGTCTCCTGGCTTTCGGGTCATTGCTGACGCCTTCCCGCAGCCTTAGAATCAAGCCGCAGTGGCATAAAGGTCAGACGAACGGCTGGGCCTTCAAGACGATTCGATGAACGTTTCGTCTCTAGTGCCTAGCTACCGATTACAGTGGCGGGACCGCAGCGGCTTTGCACCGCACTTCCCTTTTAAGGTCCGGAGGCTTGTCCGCCGGATCACCCGTTCACACTATATTTTGTTGCGTTGATCTAAGGATAGCCCAAGATGTTGTGTTTGTAAACCGAATTTTTACCATGTAAATGACCTGAAAACGTCGTGAAAATCTCCAGTCCTTATAACGATGCGGAGAGTGGGGGACGAGGGAGAATTGTGAACATTTATGAATGGGACTGAGGAACTAGGAGGATAGTTGGGGGGCGGCAACTGTTTTTCGAACGGTGTTGGCTAACGGAATCTAGAGCTGCTATTTATCCGTATTGCAGATGTCTCGATTGCTAACGGAACCAAGAGATCTTATTCCGGGCAAAAGCAGATGAATCTCCGTCAAATGAGGCCAATAGAGCCTCTGAGTTCCGTTACAACGGGAAATAGACGGGAAATGAGTGAATAAGGGCGCTACGTTCCGTTAGAAGTTTGGCCTCCGTAACAAACTCCATGACACGGTTGATCTTCAAGTGCAAGGATGGGTAGAATGGAGGTAGGTTGAATAACAAGCTCGTGATTGAAAACAAAACCACTACCAGAAAGAAGGGATCGATTATGGCCATCGCTGAAGTAACTGTCATTCCGATCGGAACGGGTAGCACCAGCCTGAGCGCTTATGTCGCTGAGTTGCATCGGGTGCTGGAGAAGCAGACGGGAATTACGTTTACCCTAACCTCAATGAGCACGATTATTGAAGGGCCGCTGGACGACGTGTTCGCCGCCATTCGCGCCATCCATGAAGCGCCGTTCCAGTCGGGTGCCGGCCGCGTGTCGACGTCGATCAAGATCGACGACCGCCGCGACAAAGCCAGCTCCTCGGAGCAGAAGCTGCGCTCCGTTCGCGAGAAATTGTAATTACCAAGCATTGGCGCTTGCATTATTTTGAAAACGAGTTATAATAATTTTTGTTCGCTAAAAACGAACTTGCTGGTGTAGCTCAGCTGGTAGAGCAACGCATTCGTAATGCGTAGGTCGGGGGTTCGAATCCCTTCACCAGCATCCTTAATGCAAGTGGAAACGCGCCCTCCGAGGTCTCGGGGGGCGCGTTTTTGCGATTAAAGTTAAACTTCTGCCGGACAGTCACTCAATCCCCTTATTCCTCCCACTTGGAATGTAGGACATGATGGCAAAAGTTCGGGCGTTGATAGCCCGGAAGAAACATCTCGCACACGTCAGCGTTCATCGTACCGTATGTCGTTTCCGGTTTGTGCTTGAAGCCTTCCCAGAATGCATGCAAGATGTTGTGTTTGAACTGGTCGCGAGGAAAAGCTTCGACGACTTGCTTTCGCACTTCTGCCGGAATGAAATCAAAGTTCTTCCCGACGACGTCATAACCGACGCCGAAATTCATCAGAGCCGCCTCGGTTTCCATGTATTCCACGATTCCGACGGTGGTGTGCAGGGCAACTGCATTCCATACCAATCGAATGGATTCTTCCGGAATGCCGCGGCTTCTCAGAAAGTCGCGGGCCGCATTCGCCCCATCGACCTCAAAGCGTTTGTCCGGGCTTCGGAAGGCGGGAGTCAAGCCGAGATCGTGGAAGAGCGAGCTGATATAAAGCAACTCGGCATCGTATTTGACTTGACTCGAATTCCCCTTCATCGCCGCAAACAGAAAGACGCGGTTCGAGTGGTTCCACAAAAGGTCGTCGCCGTGATCGCGCAATAATTCGGCAGCTTCTACGGCTAGCTTGCTATCTGGAATTTTGATATCCGCGATGAAATTCGTCATCTAGAACTTCCCCCTTTCGTCATTTAAGCGCATTGTAGGCAGTTGCTTCGGCTTCTTTATAAGCTCAGTGTATTTGAAGGTTTCCTTAGTAATTATGATATTATCCATATCATCTTGGCCATTTGCTCATTGTTGGTTCCTCCAGTTTTATTTTGTTTAGTACATCCTAGAAGACATCTGAAGGATCGTATTTGTGACAGCAAGTATATCTAGAAGTAGGAGGGGAGGGAGAGATCAGTGAAAACAAATTTCTGGGTTATCCTAGTGAGCTGTCTATTCGGAGGAACGTGCAGCTTAATGATCGGGGGTATCATTTTTTCACGGTATCAAGAGGGGACTGTTATTCCTAGGGTTATCATCTTAATTGTTATTGTCATAGTCTATTATTACTTCCTACGTTGGCGGCATGAGAAAGTGAATACGGATATGGTTCTTCTCAATATAACCTTGTTCGTTCTCTTCCTGTTTATATCTCCATTTCTGATGACCAGTCTAAACAAGCTCGTCTCATTGCCTTTCCCAAGTCAAATAAACAACACTGTCGAGGAAATCACAACAATCTTAGAACAGAAGCAGCTTCCGTTTGAAATCGATATCAAGGAGAGCAAAAAGCAAACCTATAAATACGGTGTAAGAGTAACGATAATATTGGTAAAGACCCAGCAGGGGGAGTTACTAAAAAGTGAAATCGACACGTTATTAAGAAGTTTGCCGACTAAAGAGTTACATATTACTTTCTATAGCAGAAATAGGGAAACATTTCTAGGGATTGTGATCAATAAGGAGAAATCGATTGTAGGTTGTTCTCCCTATGAAATGTGTGCGAGCATGGATATAAATTATTAATAAATGGGCCTAGGAGCCAATAAAAAATCGGGAGGTTAAATAACCTCCCGATTTCTCGTTAAACTCGTTCTTCCTCCATTGCATCCTTCTTCGTCTGATGCACGGTGCCGAACGGATGCTGAGGCGGCGCGTAAATCACATAGACCTTGAGGGGAACGGTGCCGGTATTGGTGATATTGTGCCATTTCCCGGCGGGGACGAAGACGGCGTCGTCATCGTGAACATTTTGTACGAAATCCAGCTTTTCCGGTGTATCCCCCATTTGTGTAACCCCTTGGCCTTCCTCGATCCGTACAAATTGGTCGGTGTGAGGATGGACCTCGAGTCCGATATCTTCTCCAACGGGAATGCTCATCAAGGTAACCTGAAAATGTTTCCCTGTCCATAATGCCGTGCGGAACGTTTCGTTTTGCTTGGCAGCCCGGTTGATGTTAAGAACCAACGGCTGTTGCCCGTAATCTTGAAGCGGCAGCTCGCCCCAGGACGCAAAGCGCGAAGGATAGGGAGTAATCCCTGGGTACGAGCCTGGGGGAAGAAACGGTGGAGCTGCATTTACTCCGTAAGGATAAGCATGAGGGGGCAGGAAAGGTACGGAATACGCAGGGTAAGGGTAAGGTCTGGGATAATCATTCATCTGAATTACGACCTCCAAGGTTTTTTTACCCATCATATGCCTAGCCTCCGCTCACGTGCTTGTATGCAAAAATGAGTCAAATCTACTGATGCAATCATCTAAGAATCTGAAATCTCCCTTACATAGAATAGAGCATAACCTAGTAAAGGAGAGAAGAAGATATGGCAAAGACGATTTTGGATTACAACTCTACTGTCGTGACCCCAGTAACGAACGGGGTGAACATTCCGATTCCGGTAGTCGGTGGCGTGCAAATTGCGGCGGTTTCTGTATTTATTGATCCGGCCAATCCGGCATCCACAACCAACCGTGTCGAACTGAAGGCGACCATCGGTGTTGAAGCGCTGTCAGATACGCCGAATGTCCTGGTGCGCATTTGGAGAGCAGGCACCGAAATTTTCTATGGGTTGGTAGAGCTGGAGGATGCCTTCAACGACTGGGGTCTCATTAGCGTGCATTTTGTAGAACATGCCCCGCTCGGCGTCCAAAACTATCAGTTGATCGTAGAAAATCAGGATAACAATAGCACAGCCAGAGTAGTAGGACCGATTGTCTTCACGGCTATGGCGATCGGCGGATAAGCTGCCTTCATCATGGATTAACCCCTCACGGCCTGCCGGAGGGGTTTTTTTGCGTTTGTGATGTAGAACGCAGTCTTATTTGAGGAGCTCATCCCTGACGGTTTTCAGATTGCCTTCATTTTGGATCGTTGTTCTCACTTCCAAATCCATCTTTAGACGGGGAAGGTACTCCGTTCGCCAGTGGGCTAGCTTGTCTCGCGGGATTAAGGTTCGGAAATATTGCCCCACGCCCAGGATGTCTGCTTCGTGCTTTTGAATATTCTTGAACATCTCGTTGAAGCGCTGGGTCAACAAGATCTCCAGTTCATCTTTGATATTATCCACGGTAGGTTCTCCCCTGGTTTCCAGAACGGATACCTTTAAGTTGATTTGGCTGTGCATATACGGGGCCCCGTCTTTCAGGGCAACATGGTGTCTCATGGAGTTGTTGACGATCAGTACGCTGGCGTGGTTCATAACTTCAATCTTGCCGTGCGCACTTTCCTCGTCAAAGGCATTCAACAGCAGGGTTTCATCTTCCGTAATCTGTCCGACCATTCTGCCATTTCGGACAATAGCGGCCCCGACGTTTTCGATGACTGTGCTTGTTCCCGATTTAATAAGCGGGATGGCGATGTCCCGGGTATAGGAATGGATGCTGCGGAATATTTCCCAGATTCGCGTTACTGCGACGGAGGGGCTCCAACCCGCATTTTTTTCAAAAAAATTGTAAAGCACGGTTTCATCCGTTGATGAATTTTTCTGGAGCTTGGTAAAAAACGTATCTAGATTCTCATCGCAAATGGCAACCATCGCTTTGGCCGAGATCTCGCGGGAGCGCATGAAGCTGGAGATGCTGTCCGTCAGCCCTTCCTCGGCATAATTTCGTTCGAAAATGATGACCTTCAAATGCAGCAGATCGACGCGGGTCTCCATATTTGAGCTAATTTCGTCGACCACTTCCGTAATCGTTTGCCCCTCTCGCGTAACGAGCATGGAACGGGTCCCGTCCTGGCCAGATTGCGGGATATCCAGGTACACTTTGTACTTGGCATCTTTCTTAGAGATTCCCATGACAACCGGTAGGGAACGGTGGTTGATATCCCGGTTGTCCCAGCAGCCACTAAGGGTTAGGATGCAGCAGGCGGCCAGCACGATTTTTAGAAGAAGAGGACGAGTTGTCATGTGGCAGCCGCCGCCTTCCGACGGGAGATCCATCCTAGGATAAATATTGAAGAAGGGATCGTTAGGTATATATATAGTCGCATCCAAGCGTTCAATCCAAATAGGAAGTCGACGTCCCGCCAATCCGGGATGTTGATGCCCATGATAAACGTAAGCAGGGACAGACCGATAACGATGTAAGAGGTCCGGATTGATTTCGGCAGGCAACGCCTCAAGATTTCCACATTGACCCAAGCCGTCAAAGCCGTAAACAACATAACGAACGTTACGGTGCAGAGTAGAAAGAACATGGTGATCCGGTCAAACATCAGCCAGGTAATGTCAATCGTGTCCACCGCAACGATAAACGGAAAGTGGAATTGGGAGGCCGTTTCTTGCCCAAATGTAAACACGGGGATATAGACCGCCATTAGAAAGAACGGGAGCAGCACCAGGCTTCCCCAAACAACTTTTTTTCGGTTATAACGGATTTTCGGCTGAATGAAACCGAGATACATAAACCCACCGAAAAACGCAAATGAGCTTTCCAGGTAATCCGGATCCGTAAGAAATGAAAAATGGCTGTTCCAAAAGGGGGAGATGTAGTGCCAATCGACGTTTTGGAAAGACATGCACAAGACGAAGGCGATCAGCGGAAAGAAGATCAGGGCCATGAGCACGCCAGTACGAAAAAGAGCTTGCACGCCCAGAGAGGTGATGTAAGCCGAAATCAACAAGGTCAACAAAATGATCGCCCATAACGGCGTGTTGGACAGAAATACGAGGGAGATCGTTTCTGCATAGGCCCGGATCGTCACGGACGTCACCATAAACATGTAAATAAACAGGGGCAACAAGAAAATCACGGCGACAGGTTTACCGAATTGGAGATAGATATCCAGCAGGTTCTGGCTCTCAAATCGACTTAGGCCTTTGGTATATATGAAAATAAGGATCCAATGGAGCAGGAACCCAAGCAGAATGGGGATCCAATGGGCTACCGTTGTACTGTCGATAATGTTTGTCGGGAAGATAAAAAAAATAAGCCCGATATGGATCAAGAGATGTACGATCACGACCTGCAGGCTTTTATCCATGCGAATCATCCTTTGATTTGAAGAAATATAAGTAGGGGATGCCGTAGGTTGTCACGCTAGCCATATAGGCGCAGACCAGAACCAGGCCGGACATGATCCCGAGGACGCCATATAATGAAGCCAGGATCAGCGTGAGATACTTGAACAGGCGGATGGGCAACGAGTTTTGAAAGCCGACTACGGCCGAATTGGCAATGGTAGTCGCCGCCAGAATAATAATAAGCAGGCTGCTAACGAGTTTGGCTTCAACGACGGCTTGGCCTAATATAATCCCCCCGACCACGGTTAACGTCGGACCGACACTCTTCGGCAGCCGGACGCTGGCGACGATGATGAGCTCAAGCACAACCAATAGCAGCAGGGTCTCCACAAAAGCTGGATAGGGTACGCCGGACCGGCTTTCGGCGATGGTGAGCGCCAATTCGATGCGGAGCACTTCCGGATTTACAGAAACGAGAGCTACGTAGAGGCCGGGCATAATCAGATTGATCATGATGCCGGCAATGCGCAGCCCTCGAATCAGGTACATGAACAGGATCGGGTAATTCCGGTCGTTCTCCATCATGAAGATGTCGCCGATCAGTGCAGGCAAGATCATAGCAAACGGAAACCGGTCCAGGAAGAGAACGACTCGCCCCTGACGCAGCGTATGGGCGGCTTCCGTCGGCAGCTCGGTGGTGTAGAATTTGGGTACCGCTTTCCAGGGCTGAAAGCCCAGCGCTTTGCAGATCCGTTGCAAGTTATAGAGATCCCGGTTTTTATTGGCTTCAAGGCGCTCCGTGACCTCTTTGAGAAGAGCCGGTTCAACCTGGCCTTCCAAGTACAACAAGGCCAATTTTCGGGGCGAGTGATTCCCGGAGACGTAGACCTTGGTGCGTAAAGACGCGGTGTTCAATTCCTTCTTCAGTAGGCCGATATTCGTGGCAATATCGTCGTTAAAGGCGCTGGCCGAACCCTGCAGCACGTTTTCATTTAACGGTTGTTCGATGCTGCGGGTTAAGGCGGTTGGAACGGGCACGACATCCAGGTAAGTTTCGGGATCTTCATAGCAGATGATGAGGTCGCCGGACGTCATTACGTCAAGTAGAGCGGCCTCGTCAGGTTCGGATATCGTTTGACCTAGCTTCTGAAGTATGGACAAGGCCGATTCTGGATTTGGAGCGATGGCAAAGTGGGCCTCCCGGACACGGGACTGTAGATTTGCCCACGTTTTTGGCAGATCGATCAATGACTTAAACCCCATGATTTGTACAGGCCGCCCAGCCAGAATATGCTCTTCCATAATAAAATCGCCGTCATGCTCAAAACGGTTGCGAATTCGGTCCGTAAGCTTCATAGGGCAATCCTCTTTCTCTATGGATTATCCCCATTATTTGTTGGATGCGCTGGGAATATACCCTCGGCTGCCCCACAAAAATAACCCGGAAGCCAAGTGCTCCCGGGTCGTCCGTCCCCCAAACGGAATGCTAACGGTGCTCGATGAGGTCGATCGTACCCAGTACAATATGGGCCAAACCGAATCCAAGTACGCCGGTAGCGGCAAGCTTATACTTGCTTCCAAGCAGTGATGCGGCCGAAGCGGATACTACAGCTCCAAGAACGGTAGGAATCAAACCTTCGCGCATTTCACACACCCCTTTGGTTTTGTTTGGAAAGACAACGTTAGTGTAAGCAAAACAGGCATCGGCTATTCGCGCCAATGCCCGCTTCGTATTGTTATCCAAGCCTTCATGTACACGTGAAGACTGGCCTATTGTTCCTGCCTCGACTACAACAAACTGCCTGTTTCTAAAACAACAAAAGCCCTACCTCTCAATTGTCCTTGCGGCTCCGATGACCGCGCCAGTGTGAATCAGAAATTCGTCAAAATTCTTACTTATCTTGGGTCATTCAAATAGGAATTTCATACCGGATTGGTATAAGGAGAGTTATAATCTTTTGAGGAACTGCAACGTGGTCATAACAATCTAATTTAATATTATACTTTGAATATTTTAAAAATGCAATAGTTATCCATAAAATCCCTTCTAAAGTGATGATTTTGTGAAACCCTGGGAAAACTCCATGAGGTGAGATATTTGTCACACTAGAGCGCGGGAGGCACCATGTATAATGAGTTCATCTAAGATTTATATAATCAAAAAATAAGGGAGTTTGCCATGAAACGCGGAGATATCCTGTTGATCGGGTTAATCGTTGCCGTCGCTTTAGTGTTCTTGGTACCGAGATGGCTTGGCGATTCAAGTGAAAACAATCACAACAATGAGAACCGGGTAGCGAGAATTACGGTTGACGGGAAGCTGTTTAAAACGGTTCAGTTGACCGGAGAAGAACAGACCGTGGACATCCAAACGGAATACGGTTACAACATTTTGAAGGTGCATGATTACGGCATTGAGATGATTGACGCCGATTGCCCGGACAAATTGTGCCTGACCTTCGGGTTTATCGACCGGAACGGCGGGACGATCGTATGCCTACCACATAAGTTAATGGTCGAAGTGGTATCCTCGGGAGAAGGAGACGATGTCGATGCGCTCGTTAAATGAACAATCCAATCTAATGTTAAAAAGAACGGTGATCGTGGCGATTTTCGCGGCGGTAGCGGTTGTGCTTAGTCTGGTCGAATCCGTGATTCCGGTAAACATGAGCGTACCGGGCGCGAAGCTGGGGCTAGCCAATATTATGGTGCTGACCTGTCTCTATTTCCTGCGGGCCCGGGACGCCTTGATGATGGTACTGTTGAAGACGCTGCTCACTGCATTTATATTCGGGACCTTTTCCAGTTTCTTGTTTAGTATTATGGGGGCGCTGTTCAGCTTTGCGGCGATGTGGTTCCTGCTGCTAGTTGGCCGCAAGCGACTGAGCGTGATCGGGATCAGTATCGTCGGGGGGATCGCCCATAATATCGGGCAGTTGACGGCTGCTGCCCTGTACTTCAATACGTCGAAGATCTTTTATTATTTACCGATGCTGTTGATTATGGGGGTCTTGACCGGTATTGCTGTCGGCATCGCTGTAAGATATTTGATTCCGTCTCTGTCGAAGCTATCTTTATTTGAAGGCTTTTTGGCGGAAACGGCTTAAGCCGGGGCGGCCCCGTGCTTAGCATACCTGAGGGGGGAGAGAGAAATGGGCGAAACCGGAATGGCTTATGAACTTCGGGAGGTTTCCTTCGCGTATCACCCGGCGCATCCCGTGCTTCACGAAATCACACTGAGTATCCCTTCGGGCAGCTGGGTTTCGTTGGTGGGCCCCAATGGCTGCGGCAAATCGACGCTAGCCAAGCTGCTAGGCGGATTGTTAGCCGTCAATGGCGGCACGATTGATGTGGAAGGAACCCCGCTGAATCGGGACACGGTCCAGCGGTTGCGTCCGCGGATCGGGATGGTGTTTCAAAATCCGGACAATCAATTTATCGGCGCCACTGTTGAAGAGGATATCGCCTTCGGTCTGGAGGGGCGCAACCTGCCGCGGGAGGAAATGGTGACCCGCGTGCGGGAATATGCGGATAAACTGCAAATCGGCCATCTGCTGCCCAAACATCCCGCTGAGCTGTCGGGAGGGCAAAAACAGCGGGTGGCCGTCGCTTCGATATTGGCGATGGAACCGGTCATCGTGATTTTCGACGAGGCTTCTTCGATGCTGGACGAGAAAGCCCGCGGCGAGCTGCTCGCCATCCTGCGGGAGATGAAGCAAAGCGGCCGTTACACGATGGTGTCGATCACTCATGATGCCGACGAGATCCTGGCATCTGACCGAGCGATCGTACTGGGTGGCGGGACGGTCGCTGCCGACCTGACCCCGGGCGAACTGTTTCGCAATGAAACGCTGATGGCCGATTGCCGGTTGATTGCCCCGTACCGGATACGATTACAGCAGGAGTTGAAGCGGCGAGGAGTACCGTTTCCTGTCGGCTTAGGACGGGTCGGCGAAGAGGAGGCGGATCTCTGATGGCCATCGAGTTCGAGCAAGTGCACTTTGCCTATGATGAGCGCAGCCTATGGCGGCATAGCGCGCTGGAGGAGGTCGACATGTACCTGGCAGACGGGGTGTTTGCCGGAATAGCCGGGGCCTCCGGATCGGGTAAATCGACGTTGATGCAGCATTTTAACGGCATTCTGAAGCCGACAGGCGGTACGGTTCGCGTACTGGATGTGACGATGCAAGCCGGAGGCAAGACGCCGCCGATGCGCGAACTGCGGCGCCGCGTCGGACTCGTCTTCCAGTTCCCGGAGCAACAGCTGTTCGAGGATACGGTGGAAAAGGATCTTTGCTTTGGGCCGCTCAATTTCGGCTGTTCCTTAGACGAAGCGAAGGAGCGAGCTAGCCGCGCGTTAGCGCAGGTCGGCCTGGATGATTCGTTCCTCGCCCGCAACCCGTTTCACCTGAGCGGCGGACAGATGCGCAAAGTAGCGATTGCCTCGGTGCTGGCAATGGAACCGGACGTTCTTGCCCTCGACGAACCGACGGCGACGCTGGATCCGCAAAGCCGGGCCGAATTGGCCGAAATGCTGTCCCGGCTGCACCGCGAAGCGGGAAAAACGGTGATCGTGGTCACGCACCGGATGGAAGAAATGCTCCCGTTCGCGGAGCAGTGGATCGTGATGAAAGAGGGGCGGAAATCGTTTCAAGGCAGCGCCGCGGAGCTGGCACGAGAGGCGCCGCGTCTAGAGGCCGAAGGACTGGCGATTCCGGCGTGCATTCGTTACTGGAATAAGGCGGCGGCACAATACGGCTTGACGGGTGAACCGCCGTGTCTGACGGCGGCGGCGTTGGCGGAACGGCTGGCCCGGCTGCAGACAGAACGGACAGCGGCGGGCCGTATAGAAGAGTTCGTTCCAGCCGGCGCTTTCGGGGAAGGAGGCGGTGGAGATGCGTAATAAACTGCTGTTTGGCCGCAGCATTGATACCGGCTCCTGGGTACACGGTGTTGACCCTCGGGCCAAGTTGACCGGGATGGTGCTTTATCTGGTCGCGATTGTGGCCGTGGGCTCTTGGCCAGCGTTGGCTGTGGCTGCCGCATTCTCAATCGCCTACATGCTGTCGACCAAGATTCCGCTGAAATATTACCTGAAGGCAGCCAAACCGCTGTGGGTCCTGATGGTGTTTATCTTCGTCGTTCAGTGTTTGACGGTGGAATCCGGGGCGGCGCTCTGGCGCATCGGATCCTGGACGTTGTACAGCGGAGGAGTGAGCAGCGGGCTGATCGCCGCCTTTCGCATGGGGCTGTTGGTATCCTTCACGGCGATCCTGACGTTTACGACGACGCCGGGTCTGCTGAACCAGGGGCTCAGCGGCGTGTTGAAGCCGCTGCGACGGGTGGGCATCTCCTCCGAACGCCTAACGTTGATGATGAGCATCGCGCTGCGTTTTATTCCGACGATTTTGGACGAAACGCACAAAATCCTCAAGGCGCAGGCTGCCCGCGGTGCGGATCTGAAGGAGCTGCCGTGGAAGGAGAAGGGGCGCATGCTGGTATCGCTGCTCGTCCCGGTCACGGTCAGCGCCTTTCGGCGGGCGGAGGAGCTCGTCTTGTCTATGGAGTCCCGCGGCTACACGATCGGCGCGCCGCGTTCCGAATATCACCTGCTGGCCTGGAAGGGACGGGACACCTGGTTTGTTGCATCCTACATCATTCTGGCGGCAGCGGCCGTGGTTTACCGCTTGATTTGAACCGGGGGCTGGTGCTTCGCGCATCTGCGCTAACACGTTGCATCATAGCTCCTGGCGCTGTGCCTTGCGCACCTGTGCTGCACCTCGGCTTGCTTGCCCTCCCCTGTGCGGATTGTTGCATTTTCTGCAACATTTGGAGTGGGCAAGCGAGGATAGCGTAAGAATGTTGTATTTCCTGCAATACAAGAAGGTAGATAGAAATGGATGGATAGGTTGATAGGTTGGCATTTAATCATGTGAGGGGGAAACGACTGTGGCACGTTTTTTTAATGGGAAAGAAGTCGAGCTGCTTGCGCCCACGGGAACATTTGAAATTTTCAAACAAGTGATTGGAGAGAATTGCGACGCGGTCTATTTCGGGGGGCCTAGCCTGAATATGCGCTTGATGCGTAAAGGCTTCAATTTTAGCCTGGAGGAAATCACGGAGGCGGTCAAGATTGCGCACGGACTCGGCAAAAAAGTGTACGTCACCGTCAACAATCTGCTGAACGAAGGCGAGCTGGAGGAAGCGCAGGCGTATTTGCGATTTTTGGAATCGGCGGGTCCGGATGCGATTATCGTACAGGATTTCGCCGTTTTGTCCTTGGTCCGTGAAATGGGCCTAAATATCAAGGTCCATTCCTCCGTCATGATGAACGTGCACAACGTGGAAATGGTTCGGGCCCTGCAGGAGATGGGAGTGACCCGTGTCGTCACGTCGCGCGAGATGGATCTGATGACTACCCGCTATCTGCAACAGGCGACTGGTATGGAGTTAGAGTACTTCGTGCATGGGGATATGTGCTCGGTGCATGGGGCGAACTGCTATTTTAGCTCGATGGTGTTCGGCATGAGCAGCAACCGGGGCAAATGCCTGAAGCCGTGCCGCTGGGATTATCGTGTGAAAAAAGACGGCAACGTCTATCCGGCGGAATACCCGCTGGCCGTCAAAGACATGTTCATGTACGAGCACATTCCGGAGCTCATCCACGGTGGGATTACCTCCTTCAAGATCGAAGGACGCATGCGTGACGCGGCATTCGTCATCATGCTCGTGAAGGCGTATGGGGACGCGATCGATCGCTACATCAACGATCCGGTTGGCTTTGATCGCAGCCGGGACACGAAGCTGCTGCACGAAAACCGCAAGCGTGATTTCTCTACAGGGTACGCGTTTGGCCGTCCGGGGTTGTCCAACATCAACCGGCGATATGAAGGGACGGGCAAGTTCTACAGCACGGGCAAGGTGTTCAGCACGCCGACAGAGGAGCGGGAGCTTGGCGAGAAGCGCGTTGAGGCTATCCGTGAGGCGCTCGTAGCCGTTGCTCAAGAGAAGAAGGGGGCAGGACGGCAGAATGGAGTTGTTGCGGGCATATCCGTGCATGTGAATAACATGGCACAGGCCAAAGCCGCACTGGAGGCAGGAGCCGATCATCTCTATCTGTCCGGTGACGTATTCGAGCCGGATCGGCCGTTTACGAAGGAAGACGTGAAGGAACTGGCGGCGTTGAAGGGGAATGCCAAGCTGTACCTTGGCTTGCCGCGGATGATGACGGAGCAGCATTTCGATCTCTATGAAGGATTGCTGTTTGGAGAGCGGTTGCCGATCGACGGCCTGATGGTAACTAATCTGGGCGCCATTCGCAAGTTTGTCGGCAAAGGTTACCCACTGGTGGGCGATTTCAATCTGAATGTGTACAATCGTCTGTCGGCCGATTTTTACCGTGGGCTTGGCGTTGGTCGGTTGACGGCATCGATGGAGCTGCCGCTGAAGGATCTGGCGGGGCTGCTGGCACATGCGCCAGGACCGCTGGAGGCCATCGTACACGGTTCGCCTGCGATCATGTATATGGAGCATGACTTGTACGAGAACGCCGAAGTGTACCAAGCCATTGCGGAGGAAGATAACCACTATGTCGATAACAGTATCCTTGTGCTGAAGACAGATAAAGGCGAAAACCCGGTCTACCGGGACGTCCATGGCCGCAATCATTTAATGATGGCTAAGGAACTCTGCTTGATGCCGGTCCTGAAAGAGCTGCTTGAGGCAGGCTTATCGGTCTTCCGTATCGAAGGCGCAACCTACAAGCCAGAGCAGTTGGCCGAGATCGTGCGTTCTTACAAGGCGGCGCTGGCTAATCCGGATGCTGCTAGGGATCAATTTGGTCGAATGACGCCGGTTTATGCCGGCTATACGCTGGGCGTGCTGCAATTTGACGGCGGCAGCGCCAGTGGGGCAGCAGGCGCCGGAGAAGAGGCTTCGGCTAACGAGGCGGAAGCAGCAGTAAGCCGAGCCTAACGGGGAAAGGAAGCGAAGGGATATGCAGAGCTATATTGGACCGGAACAAGTGTTGAAGAAGCGGGGGCAATATTTCTATCCATGCACCAGCCACTTTTATCGGAACCCACCGCAGCTGGTGAAGGGAGAAATGCAGTATTTGTACGGGCATGACGGCAAGCGGTATACGGACTTTTTTGCCGGCGTATCCGTTGTGGCCAGCGGCCACTGCAACCCGGAAATCGCCGAACGGACAGCCGAGCAGCTGCGGATGCTGCAGCATACCTGCACGATCTATTTGACGCAGCCCAACGTGGATTTGGCGGAGCGGCTAGCCGATGTGCTGCCGGGGAATCTGCGCCGGACGTTCTTCGTCAACAGCGGCTCGGAGGCGAATGAAGGCGCCCTGCTGCTGGCCCGCATGCATACGGGGCGGCGGGGATTCCTGGCGCTGGAGCAGGGGCTGCACGGCCGGACGTACCTGACGATGAGCGTGACCGGTCTCCAGATGTGGCGGACCGATCCACAGCTGGCGCAGGACACGGACGTCACGTTTATTCCCCGGCCGTACGAGCGGGGGCTTAGCGCTGATGAAGCGGCACGCCGCTCCCTCGCAGCGCTGGAGGCGGCGCTGGCGGAGAAGGGCGATACCATCGCCGCAATGATCGCCGAGCCGATCCAGGGCAATGCCGGTATCGTCACGCCGGCGGACTGGTATTTCGCTGAAGTGAAACGGCTGCTGGAGCAGCACGGCGTGCTGCTGATCGCCGATGAGATTCAGACCGGGTTTGGCCGGACGGGCCGGATGTTCGCCATGGACCGGTACGGTGTCACGCCGGACATCCTGACGATGGCCAAAGCGCTCGGCAGCGGCATCCCTGTGGCGGGCTTCGCCACCACCGACGAGATCGCAGCCAGCCTGAACCGACCATCCGCCTCCACGTTCGGCGGCAACCCCGTCTCGTCCGTGACCGCGCTCGCGGTCCTGGACTACATCGAGGCGCATCGCCTGCCCGAGTGGGCAGAGCGCCTCGGCGAGCTGCTGCGCGGCGGCCTGACGCGCCTCGCCGCGCGGTTCCCGCAGCACGTCTCCGAAGTGCGCGGCGCGGGGCTGATGCTCGGCGCGGAGCTCTGCGCCGAGGAGCCCGAACGCGGCGCGCAGCTCGTCGACGACGTGCTGGAGGGGATGCTGGACCGCGGTTATATCATCGGCAAGAACGGCGTAAACCGCAACGTTCTAGCCTTCCAACCGCCGCTGGTCATCGCCGAGGACGACGTGCGCGGCATGCTGGACGCGCTCGAAGCCGTACTGGCGGAGCTTGCGTAACGGCCCCCCCCCGCCCCGGCCACGCCAACGCCCAGGCCGGCGAAATAACGGTAAATAATACCGTTATTTCGCTGCTCCCAACCTCTGGTCGCCCGAATAGCGGTATAAAGTACCCTTATTTACCGACTAAGCCGGAATAACCCGACTTTAGACGCGATATAAGGGTAGAAAATACCGCTATTTCGGTCATACCGGCAGTTTTCCAATAAGCGGTACATTTTACCGCTATTAATCTGGCGGCTAGTAGGGATGGCTCGAAGGGGCTGGGCGCTGTAGTGTTGGGGCTTAATGCAGAATGCTTTAAAGGAGAGTGACCATCCCATGGAAGTAGCCCGTAAAATCGGCACCAAAATCCGGTTGTACAGCGAATTGGTGATGTTTTCGCATACATTGTTTTCACTGCCCTTCGCGATCATCTCGATGATTTGGGCCGCGGAAGGGTTCCCGTCATGGCGCGTGATGCTGTGGGGGCTGATCGCCCTGATCGGGGCCCGAAACGGGGCAAACGCCTTTAACCGCGTGGTCGACCGCGTCTTTGACGCGCAAAACCCGCGCACGGCGCATCGCCATCTGCCGCGGAAGCTGCTGGAGTCGAAGGAGGTGCTGGTGTTTGTTGTCATCAACTATGCGATCTTTATTTTTGCCGCGGGGATGTTGAACATCCTGTGCCTGATCCTGTCGCCGGTCGCTATCTTCCTCATCTCGTCTTACTCCTATACGAAGCGGTTTACGTATCTCAGTCATCTGTACCTTGGGTTTACGATCGCTTCGGCTCCGATCGGCGCCTGGTTCGCCGTCACCGGCCAGTTTGCGTTTACGCCGTTTATTCTCGGCACGATCGTCATGTTGTGGATCGCCGGATTTGATATTATCTACGGTTCTCAGGATATCGATTTTGATCGCAGTCACGGCCTTTGGTCGATTCCCAGCGCGTTTGGCTTGAAGAATGGCTTGCGTATCGCTGCAGGGTTGCATTTCATCATGGTTCTGCTGCTGATCGCTTTAATCCCTATACGCCAACTGGGTTGGCTGTATATCACGGGAATCATCCTGGCCATCCTGCTGCTGATGACGGAGCACAAAATCATCAAACCGTCGAACCGAAAACGCATGAACGTGGCCTCATACAATTTAAACCAGGTAATCAGCATGGTGATTTTGTTCTTTGCGCTCGCCGATTACTTTCTGTTGAAATAGCTAAGCTAAAAACCCCCCGCGCCTAGCGACAGACGTGGGGGGTTAACTTAGATTCGGATATTAATATGCTGGGAGTAGTCGACTTCCATCTTTTCGATGACTTTAAAGGGCCGGAGGGAACGGTCCAGATCCTCGATTTCAGCCTGCCATTCTTGTGAGTTGCGATCCACTGTGTTGTTGCGGGGTTTCGAGATGATCCCGGCCGTTTGTTCGAGCTGCGCTTGATAATCGGACAGTTCCGTCACGGTGCGGCGGTACAGATCTCCGATCTCGGCAGCGCTTTTCCCCGTTAAATTACTCCATCCCAAATCTTGGGCCGATAGGGAGTTATGTCCCGGCGGCAACAGGGGAGCCTGCTGATTCAGCCGACTCACGCCAATATAGAATTTCCCATAAAAATCGGTCATCAGGTTAACCTGATCCTGGATGCGGGATTTGACCAGACTTACGCTTTGCTCAAGCGTTGCCAGTTCTTCCGCACTCGTTTGTGGGTTGTCCCGGGCATCTTGTAAGGCCTGTTCTCGCTTATCCAGTACAGCGATATATTTCTCCACCGGCTCAACCCGTTCAATAAGTTATCGTAGGTGGATATCGCCCGGTTTAAATTTGAGGCACCGACACTTATCGTTACCCCTGTCGGGTTGCTTTGTTGCTGATCGCTCCTCGTCGTCTCGGCCAATGCTAGTTTCTGGGTGAGAAGCTCTTGCTCGACTCCGCAATCTTTCTGCTGCGCACGTTCATTCAGCATAGAAACAACTTGATGCAGCGCATTGGAATTCTTCTGGTTTTGACTCATAGGTGTGATTCGCATATGAACGCAACCCCCTATTCGAAATCGCTCTAACCCATATATCGGACAATCATGGTAATTGTTTATAACGCAAAAAAAGGCGCGAACCTCAAGGACATTCATCCCAGAGATTCGCGCTTTATCGTATGAATTACTTCTCCCGTCCGCCAAAATAATCCAGAAGCGCTTGCAGATCCCGGTGCGCCGGATACGGACTCAACTGATCAATGATGTCCTGTGCTTCACCAAGGTACCGGCGGCTCAGCTCCTCGGTTTGCTCCAGTGCGCCGCTCGCCTGGATCGCCGCTACAACGGCGTCCACTTCCGCAGAGGGGCTGTCTGCCGTAATCGCCCGGATCGATGGCGCCAGCGCCTTGTTCTGAAGGGCGTACAGGACGGGAAGCGTCACCTGACCACTGCGCAGGTCGCTGCCGGCCGGCTTGCCCAGCTTCTCGGAAGATTGGGTAAAGTCGAGCACATCGTCGCGGATTTGGAAAGACATGCCAAGCTTTTCGCCGAAGGTATACAGCAACTGAGCAGTCTCTGCGTTCGCGCCGGCGGCCTTCGCGCCGATCTGCAGGCAGGTCGCCATGAGTTGAGCGGTTTTGTTCTTGGACTTCTCCAAGTATTCCGGAATCGTCACGTCGTAATCAAACAGATGGGAGAGTTGCTGGTATTCGCCTAAACAAAGCTTCGTCGTAGCCAGGGAGGAGAGGTCGTAAACGAATTTCTCCCGTTCCGCGGAATAGACGGAGATCAGCTCGATGACTCTGGCGGACATATAATTGCCGACATGCAGGGCGCTACTGACGCCCAGCTTGATATGCATCGCTTTCTGTCCGCGGCGCAGCGTCGAATCGTCAATGATGTCATCATGGATCAGAGAAGCGGCGTGAATGAATTCCGCGGCAGCAGCGAGCCGCCATACCTTCTTTTGATCGGGACTCGGACCGAAGCGGCTGCCGACGATGACCATCAGGGGGCGAACCCGCTTACCGCCTGAACGGACCAGCTCCACGATGCTTTTGGCAAGCTGGGAGGAACGGGGGACGTCACGGTCGTATTTCACCATGTTTTCGATTTCCCGATCGACCGTATTCAAAGAGATGTTCAGCGATTCCTCAAGCTTCATGGCGATCCCTCCTGGCATGGATTAGCGGTCTGTGTTCCAGATCCGTAGCGGCGGTTGCTGTGCGAAGACGACAGATGGCAATTTTGCGCCTCACATTGCCTTTGTAGCAGTGCTGCGGTTGTTCTCTAGCTGTAAAAACAATTCCAAAGCCTTGATCAAGCGCTCATCTTCGGGGCGTCCCTCGACGCGCTTGATTTGCAACTGCTTGATAATAGGAGCAAGATGCGTCAGCAGGTCGTATTCTTCCCACTTCAGGCAAAGCTCGACGTAAAAACTGTATAGATAGTCGCCGTCCAACACCTTGCGGGTCAGCGTTTCACCAGGGGCGAGGGAGCTGCATTCGCTGTGGCGTTGAAGAGCGAGCTTGATTGCGATGTAAATGGATAACAGCTGGCACTGGCGTACCGGCGTCATGTCGTATTGCTCCAGTAGAACGGCTAGTGGGGTTACTTCTTCATGGGGTAAATCTAACTTTATGCCGGCCTCGGGCGAGATTTCGCCCTGCAATAAGCGATAAGCGTCTTGGATGAGCTTAGGATGATTCATAAAGACACACACTCCTTAAAGAGGTAGTTCAAAAAAGTCATCTTTCAACCACGAAGCAAGAACTCAAAACCTGACTTTTTGAACTTGCACCTAAAAGCAGGTAGGCTTGCAGGGACCCTGACACCGATTTCGGCAAAGGAGAAAAAGGGGAGTAATGGGCGCCAAGCGCTCATTACTCCGGTTCAAGGTTTTATAAAGAGCTGTCATTATTCCGTGTAGAGATACCATCTTCGCACGAGCGGGATTCGTTTCCATTGTTTCTTGAGCCAAGGGAGTACGTAGTAATCCAAGCCAAACGCGCTGCCCGATCCACCGATCAAAGCGACGCCTGCGGTCATGTACCACAGCATTTCCGTCGAAGCCATGCTGGAGGACCAGATCATGACGCCGAGCGCGACAGTGGCTGCCGAAGCGATTGCGGTGAACAGACCCACGATAATCATGACGCCAAGCGCGATCTCCGCAAAGACCATGAAGAATTGGAATACGGTGGCCAGAGCGGTGTAACCGCCGTCTGAAGTGTAGAAGAACACATCCATAAACCAGCCAACGATCGACTTGATGAATCCTGGCACCGGCAAGGCGGTGACTGCCGTCGAGGCGCTTTCTACAGCCGAAGCTGCCGCCTGGGCATCTACGGTTTTGGTTACTTCACCGGCCGCTTCACTGGCCGCCGAGATGACGTCGGCATTTGGAGATGCTGGAATCAAGAAGATGTTCGAAGGATCTTTCCACACTTTCGGAAGCTTGTCGATGCCTTCCTCCAGCCATTTGTAGCCAACGAAGATCCGCAGCGGCAAGAGCCAGAAGTTGGGCGAACGCTTCGCAAAGTGACCGCCAACAAAGCTTCTGCGATTGTTCACATGGAAGAATTCATGCATCATATAAGTCCATACTTTGGCAAAACCAGCCACGGTGAACAGATAGTACATATTGATCAAGTGCTTGCTGAACATCGCCATGAAGCCGCTGAGCATAAACATTTTATTCGGCAGGCCGACATTCGCTACGCCGTAGCGGCTGCCGATACATACCATGGTTCCGTGGAAGCCCGGTTTATAAGACTTCTTCGGTTTGCCGTGAATGTCCGCATGAATGTTATGTGCGATAAGAGGACCTGCTTGCTCGGCGTTCTCAACCATCTGCGGTACCGGACGGGTTTCGCCTTCCGGAATGAAGAAGATGTTGTCGCCGACGATATAAACGTTCTCGTGATCGATGCTTTGCAGCTTATCGTTGGTCACGATCCGTTTGCGGCCTTCCTGTTTCACATCGAGCTTACCGACGAGCTCGGAGCCTTCGACCCCAGCCGTCCAAACGATCGTATCAGCTTCCAGTTCTTGGCCTTCGCCAAGCTGTACGCTGGTTGGCGTAACGCCGGTGATCTTGGCGCTCGTAATGATTTCTACGTTCATCTTGTGCAGTCGTTTCGCAGCTTTTTGGATCAATTTGTCCGGCAGGATCGGCAGGATTTTCGGAGCCATATCGGCGACGACCAGACGAACCTCGCTCGGATCAATAAAGAACTCTTTGCAGAGCTCGTCACGGAATTCGGCCAATTCGCCAACCAATTCCACGCCGGTGAAGCCGGCACCTACCACGACGAAGGACAGCATTTTGCGGCGTTTGGCTGCATTGCGAACCTTGGCTGCTTCGCTAAACTTGTTGCGTACTTGCTCTTTCAGACGCACGGCGTCTTCATAGGACCACAGGGTTAACGCATGTTCTTCAGCGCCCGGGATCCCGAAGAAGGTCGGTTTACAACCGGTACCGATAACGAGGTAATCGTATTTATAGGTATTTAGCTCGGAACGAAGTTCTTTGGCGTTAAAATCAATGGCATCGATAGAATCCAGAACTACGTCGACTTTTTGCCCGGCAAAAATCTTCTTCAGTTCAATTTTGACCGAATCTTCGGGTGCCCGGTTCGCTGCGACTTCATGCAGTTCGGTCAGCAACGTGTGATAGGGGTTCCGGTCAATCAGCTGGATCTCCACGTCTTTTTCTTTTTTGAACAGTTTGGCCAGATGCTTGGAAGTAACAACACCGCCATAACCGCCGCCCAAAACTACGATTTTCTTCAAGAGATTCACCTTCTCATTTTAGGGTGGGTGGTAATATGCGATTATTTCGCGGATTCAAGTGCCTTGGTAACGAGTTCGAAGAAAGGTTGCAGCGTGATCGAAGCGCCGGCGATAGCATCGGTTTTGCCTTCTGCGTTAAATGTGACGGATGCCGGATCTTGTTTTTCAACCAAATAAGCTTCGGCTTTAGCCGCTTCTTCATGCCATTCGGCTTGCGCGCCGCCGGCTTTCATGCCATATTTGCCGTCGATCGAGTATTGCTTCTTGTCTTCCCCTTTGTCGTTTACGCCACTGAAGTTGACTTTAACGATCTTACCTGCTGCTACAACGACATCAACGGTATCTTTCCAGCCGGAATGTTCGTCGAAAGCGGCTCCTTCCGCATGGTAGGTACCGTCTTTGTAAGGACCAGCTTCAACTGGACCGGCAGCCAACGCTTGATCAGCCAAGTTAAAGAATTCACTTACATGGACGGAAACACCGGAAATTGCGTCGGTTTTGCCTTCATCGTTCAAAGTGACTGCTTTAGGATCTTGTTTCTCGATCAGGAATTGCTCGACTTTCTCGGCTTGCTCATGCCATTCGGAAGAAGCGCCGCCAGCTTTCATTCCGTATTTGCCTTCTTTGGAGTAAGTCACTTTATCGACAGGAGCTTTCTCGCTCAACCCGTTCCATTTGGCTTCCGTGATCTTGCCGCCGGATACCGTCAGGGTAACGTAGGATTGCCAGCCGGATTCCGCATCCACTTCACCTTTGGCAAAGTATACGCCGTCTTGATACTTGCCTTGCTCTGCAGCCGCATTGTTGCTTCCCGCGTTTGTTTCGTTAGTCGCCGCCGCGTTGTTTGCCGGTTCTGCCGTATTCGCGTTGTTCGCGTCATTGTTCGACCCGCAGCCGGCCAATACACCGAGCAGCAGGGCACTGCTAAGGATGATTGAAGCTTTCTTCATGATAGAGACCTCCAGTGAATGAAATATATATATTAAAATGTGAAGACATTTTAATAACGGAAATCAGGTCGGGGCGGTAAAAAAGGCCGATTTTATGGGGGATCCGGGAGTCCCAAAACCTTTGTTCGATGGAATTTTAGCATATTAAAATAGGTGTTAATGTGAAATAAATCACATGAGGTGTGACATAAAACAACTTCCCAAATCGGCGGAGACGGCGCCCCGTAAGGGATTCAACAATTGAAAGCGATTACCTAATTTTTAAAATATTTATTTTTTTAAGATGGCGCTGATAAGAAGGCGAAAAGAACAGGTTGCCTCTAATCCTTAATCGGTCTGAGTGCCTAGTTCTTAAAGACTAAATATCGGCAAGTTTTTCATGCGAGCGGCCATCGGACCATCCGGAATGAGGGCTTATACACAAAAAGTTCCAATCGACTTATGAAAATAGTCATGATTGCTGCCGATATAGATAGAAGCGGGCATGCCCGAAAATATCGCGAAACGGAAAGAAGGCATCCTCTTTGACGGTGTACAGGACGTTTATTTCGCGCCTCTTACTTAATTACGCAGCCGGCTCCTTGCTGGCGCTCATCGCGATCGCGAGTCTGATCGCCGCTGCGCCCTTGGATATATCCCCATCGGAATATGCGTGGCTGATCTGCATCTTGGGCCTGTCGCTCTGCTGCATGCTGGGGCTGGAATGGTTCGTATTTACCCGGCAGATCAAGCCGATCCATATTGTATTCATGGAGGAAGTCGGCAGCTACCAAACGCTTCAAAATGTATACATACGCACACACCGATTGCCTTCGCTTGCCGTCAAGCGAATTCTCGGTCCGCATTTATTTGGTCTGGTCGTCCCCGGTGCAGGTTTAACGCTGGGATTGATCCATGCCGGCCGCTTGTCTATTCCGCCTTACTATGTGCTGCTTGCCGCCCTGGGCGGTATGCTGGTCAGCGGCATGCACGCTTTGGTTGAATACTATTTAACTTCCTATGCGATCCGACCGGTACTGGAGGAGCTCATCGCCTGGAGTCGCAAGATGTTTGGTAAGGAATTATCCCTTCATGGAAGGGTTATCGTCCCTGTATCTCGAAAGTTAAAATGGAGCTTTTTCTTGATGAGCATGGCTCCTTTGCTGTTGTACAGCTTATCGATGCAATTTCGACTCGAGGACTATGGCCATGGGGCCTATACCTATTGGCAATGGGCCGGGTATATTTTGGCCGTGAGCATCGTCTTTGCGTTGATCGGCTCTCGGCTGCTGGCGCGTGAAATTATGCTGCCTATTCAACATTTATACGAACGGATGGCCGAAGTGAAGTCCGGCCACATCCGAACGGGAGCAAGCGACTTGTTTTCCGACGAGTTCTCGAGGCTGGTCTCGGGATTTAATCATATGTTGCGGGGGTTGCAAACCCAGGCGGCCCTGAACAGCCAGTTGGTGGATAGCTATTTCGCTACTCTGGCGGCAGCGCTGGATGCCCGCGATCCATATACGGCCGGCCATTCCCTGCGAGTTGCGGAATACGCCGTCAAAATCGGCCAACTGGCCCATTTGTCCGAGGAGCGTATCGATGAATTGCGTAAGTCGGCACTGCTCCATGATATCGGCAAGATCGGCATTCGCGATGCCGTTTTGTTGAAGGAAGGCCGTTTGACCGAAGAGGAATGGGAGCAGGTGAAGCAGCACCCTGTGCTCGGAGAGGCGATTTTGAAGCAGGTGGAGCCTGCGGATGCAATGGCTCCCTATTTGCCTGGGGTCCGGTCGCATCATGAACGTTACGATGGAGGAGGTTACCCGGATGGATTGGCCGGGGAAGAGATCTCGCTGTTCGGACGGATTATCGCCGTGGCTGACGCCTTTGATGCCATGACCTCCGACCGGCCTTACCGTAAGGGGTTGGAGCGAGACCAAGCCATCGAGATTCTGGAGCAAGGCCGCGGAACCCAATGGGATCCGTATTTCGCCGAATTGTTCGTGCAGTATTATCGGCGGGACAACCAAAGTAAAGAATCCGGCTGATCTTCAGTAGATAGCCGATTCGGCAACAGGAGTGGGGATATGGGGATCGGTAATACCTTTGTGTTGAATCTGTGTTTGTTGATCACAGTGGCATATTTGGCCAATATCCTATATAAATACGGTTTGAGAAAAATGTCGCAGAACACCCTTTACGTGCTGTCCGTTCTATTAATGATTTTAGCGGGCTGGATCTGCATGAAGTTTGGTTTCCGGTTTGCGGACGACGTTTTGTATGATTTGCGCGTGGTACCGCTGATTATTGCGGCTTTTGTGTATTCGAGTCCGCTGACGATGGTCTTGATCGGGATCGGCATCGGTTTGGCCCGGTTGACGTTCGGCTACAGTGAAGCGGCGATGGTAGGCTTGTTGAACCTGACGCTCCTGGGCTTTGTTTGTGCTGGCTTGAACATTTGGATGAGACGCACTCATCACCGTTTTGCTGTTAAAGGCATGGTCACGATTCTGGTCGTGAATTTGGTGAACTGCCTAAACATCACCTTATTCGGTGTCATGCCGGCGCAACGTTATTTGTTTGAAGTCATGCCGGTTGCGCTGCCGATGAGCATCGTACTCAGCCTGCTGTTTGCCTTGATTCTTCGCGATTTCCAACTTGGAGCGAGGCAAAATCTGGAGCTGAAGTACGCCAACGAGCTGCTTCGCAAACAGACGGATGAGCTGCACAAGGCCAAGATCGGGCTGGAGGATCGGGCCAAGCAACTAGCTCAAGCTTCCCGTTACAAATCGGAGTTTCTGGCGACGATGTCACATGAACTGCGTACGCCGCTAAACAGCATCATCAATCTGGCGGAAATGATCGGAGAATCGGACGAGGCCGGAGAGGAGATCTCGGAATACGGCCGCATTATTCATAAATCTGGACATGAGCTGCTGCAGATTATCAACGACATTCTGGATTTGTCCAAGGTCGAGGCGGGGCGGCTGGAGATTACGGCCGAAGAAGTCGTGTTGGCCGAGCTTCCCGTCTGGATGCAGGCACAATTCGAGCGGGTTGCCGCCCAGAAGAATATCGAATTCAAGATTACGCAGGAAGCGGGCTTACCCGATTCAATCATCTCCGATCCGCAGCGGATCATACAAATCCTGCGAAACTTGCTGTCCAACGCATTTAAGTTCACGCATAAGGGGCAGGTGGAACTGGATATCCGCAAAGCGCCGGCGGACGATACGTCTGAAACGGAATGGATCGTCTTCACCGTATCGGACACGGGCATCGGTGTAGCCGAGGACAAGCAGTTGGCTGTCTTCGAGGCGTTTCAGCAGGCGGACGGTTCGATTAGCCGGCGATACGGGGGGACCGGATTGGGCCTTTCGATCAGCAGTAACCTGGCCCGACTGCTGGGCGGTCACATTTGCATGACCAGCAAGGAAGGCCAGGGCAGCGCGTTTTCTTTCTATTTACCGTTAAAACCAGCCCGGGAACATAACGGCGAGGTAAGTTAGTTGTCTGGGTTGCCGTAAGGGACCGGTTATCGTTAAAATGGGTGTAGAAAGGATGGGATGACAGGTTATGGAGAAACATGTAATATCCACGACGTCCGCGCCGGGTGCGATTGGTCCGTATTCGCAAGGGATTCAGCTGGGTGATCTGATCTTTACTTCCGGTCAGTTGGGGCTGGTACCGGAAACCGGTCAGCTCGCGGAAGGGGTCGAAGCGCAGGCCGCACAATCGTTGCGGAACGTTCAGGCCGTGCTGGCTGCTGCCGGGAGCGGATTGGACAAGGTCATCAAGACGACTGTATTTCTGAAGGACATGAATGATTTTGCGAAGGTGAACGAAGTGTACGGTTCGTTTTTTGCCGAGCCATTTCCTGCACGCAGCGCTGTTGAAGTAGCGCGCCTGCCAAAGGACGGCCTGGTTGAAATCGAGGTTATCGCGGTCAAATAACGAAAGCCCAAGATCCGGCTCGTTGAGTCGGGAAAGCTGCCGGAGGCGAAAGCCTTTCGGCGGCTTTTTTATCGCAAGAAGAATTACCGCTAGTTGCCTGAATGTCGGAGGGTCCCGAAGAATGAGGCGATATGGCAATATGGCGAATGGCGATGAGGTGGAAAAGGTGTAAGGCGGTAGGGAAGGCAATGAGGCGGAAAAGATGTATGGCGGTGGGGAAGGCGATGAGGCGGAAAGGGCGAAAGTCGGTAAGGAAGGCGATAGCCGAAAGGGCGTAAGGGACGTAAGGCGCTAATGTATGCGAAAAACCGAACACATTGGGGCAAATTTGGAGATTTCAACCGAATGTATATGAAATTTCATACTTATTTGCCCATTAAGGGGACATTAGCCGACAATCTGTATGAAATTTCGAATACATTGCGAAATTTTTTGACATTAGCACGGTATTAGATACGAAAAACCGAATACAATAGGCCGGCACTAAAGTTGTGCGATGGATCGTACCTCACGGTTGGTTCTTCTTAAGATCAGGGCGCTTCTGGCGAAGTAGAGAAG
>RCUU01000071.1_pt1 | contig 57661 bp, 48 predicted proteins | sample 2166211 | NCBI WGS metagenome assembly RCUU01 (sample SAMN09932620, study PRJNA488358) | compost metagenome | feature: garden; material: soil; isolation source: compost soil in phenylacetic acid-enriched culture | place: Germany: Experimental Botanical Garden Goettingen | collected 2016-01-27
ATAATGAATGGACTAATTTCTAAAAGAAAAACAGGAACTAATGCTGATAATGAAACGAAAATCTCGTAAAGAAAAAAATAATCAACTATTCCAACAACTACAAAAGACATTACAATCAATTGAAATTTCTGATAATAATAATTAAGCTTATAATAGGCTCTTCTTAAGTAATCAAAGGCTTTCATGCTTCACCTCATTGTAATTTATTTACAATAAGCTACGATTGTGTTTGGAAATGGTTTCAGGTGTTTGTGCAATAATCAATAAACTTTCCTTCCTGTTAGCCAATCCCTAAAAACATTCTAATATTCCGAAAAAAGCCACCGATCATTACTTTCAGAAGACCTTGGTGCTGTTAATGAATCCTCATTTCCTTTTAATAACCACTCAAGCGAGCAACCAAGATGCTGATGAATTGAAATAACTGTATCAATTGAAGGTTTACTTTTTCCTGCCTCAATATCACTTAAACTACCTTGGGATATTCTGATTAACTTTGCAAACTCAATTTGATTATAGTTATGTATCCCTTCATAAGACGAATTGCGTCAAAGGTTGTTACAGCGATTTCTCAATGTATTTTTCCGCCTGTCATCTATTTGTTTTTCTGATAAAAAAATAGTTCACTTAAATATAAAAAACAAAAAAATCCCGATGCACCAAGGCTTTCAGACATCGGGACTGACTTTGTTGTGATAAATTACGTTCCAAGTCGGTGCCAAACTACGTTCCAAACGGTGACAAAATGAATTACAACTCACATGTGAGTTGTGCTTATTTGCCCTGATACCCCCGCTGCCGCATTCCCTCAAACAGCAGGATCGTCGCCGCCATTGCGGCATTCAACGATTCGGCCCGGCCGGCCATCGGGATGATGATGCTCTTGTCGACGAGGGCGGCGGTTTGCGGCGAGATGCCCTGGCCTTCGCTGCCGATCAGCAGCCACTGGCTGCCGTGAAAGTCATGGGTGTAGCAGGAATCCGTTCCCGAGAGCGAGGTGCTGACCAGCAAAGCGCCGCGTTCCCGGGCCTGCGGCAAAATGGCGCTCAAATCCCCCTCCACGACCGGAAGGTGGAACATGGACCCCATCGTAGACCGGATGGTCTTCGGGTTGTACAGATCCGCGCAGCCTTTGCCAAGAATCACCCCGTCTGCACCTGCGGCATCCGCGCTGCGGATGATCGTCCCTACGTTGCCGGGGTCCTGAACACCGTCCAGCACCATTACCCAGCTATCCTGCTTCGTGAGGAGGACTTCCAGTTCCTGCTGCTCCTTGCGCACGATGGCAAACACCGGCTGCGGCGTGCCCGTGCTGCTGCATTTGGTGATGACCGCCGCCGAAACGCCGATCACCTCCATACCCTGTACCGACTGCAGCAGAGGCTTCAGCTCGGCAGGCATGTCTTTATCCAGATCATAGGCCAGACTCTCCACATCAGCTTCGGCCAGCAACGCCTCCTGAACGAGGTGGATACCTTCGACGATATACTTCCCCGCTTTGTCACGGTGTTTTTTCTCCTGCAGAGCGGCCCATTCTTTTACCCGCGTATTTTGGGGCGACATAATTTCCATAGGTCCTCCCTTTCTGCTCCTGCCATGCTATTGATACGCTATTTCAAGCTTGCTCAGATTGTCTTTCCGGCCAACGATGACGAGTACGTCACCTTCGACCAGGCGGTCCTCCGCCCGTGGAGAAATATTCATTTCCTCACCACGGCGGATCGCCATGACATTGCAGCCGTATTTGGCGCGGATATTCAGCTCCTGCAGGTTTTTGCCCAGCATCGTTCCGGAAACCTTCATGTCCAGGATACTGTAATCCGGCGACAGCTCGATATAATCAAGAATATTGGGCGAAGCCAGATGATGTGCCACCCGCATGCCCATATCGCGTTCAGGATAGATCACTTTGTCAGCGCCAATTTTGCTGAGCACCTTGCCATGCAGCTCGCTTTTGGCCTTGACCAGAATCACCGGTACGCCAAGATCCTTCAGAATCAGTGTCGTCAGGATGCTGGCCTGAATATCTTCCCCAATCGCCACTACAACCACATCGAAGTTGCGAATGCCCAGTGCCCGTAGCGCTTCCTCATCGGTGGAATCTGCGGATACGGCATGGGTGACAATGCTGGAGATTTCCTGCGTGCGCTGCTCATCGGCATCGATTGCCAGCACATCGAATCCCATGCCGCTGAGCGCTTTGGCGACACTCGAACCGAAACGCCCCATTCCTATAACGGCATATTGTTTTTTTGCAGCCATTTCTGTACCTCCCGTAGCAATTTGCATCTCACACAGTATAGCATAAGCCTGCTCAAACTTGAATTTCCACTGCACTTTCAGGGCACATTATAACGAGGTTATCCCCCTCAGAAAACCTAGTTTCCGTAACACTAAAATTGAAGGAGGTTCAACGCATGCCGGTTACCATTGATTTGCGCCAGGCGATTATCCATAAGGTGCACGGACAATCCGAAGCCGATCTGCGGCAGATGATTGAAGGCTCGGTGGACGGGCCCGAAACGGCACTTCCTGGACTGGGCGCTGTATTCGAAATGATGTGGAAGGACCTGGATCACGCCAAACAGGATGCGCTGGTCTCGATGCTGCACAAGCATTTGGAGAAGATTACACCCGGGTCCATTACCTCCTAGCACGGAGCAGGACGCATTCAGCCAAAAACCTCCGCTAACAACGGTGCAGCTGCACACGTGGAGCGGAGGTTTTTCGCAGAAAGATTACTTCTTATCCAAGAAGATATGTCCCGTCAATCAAGGAGCGGTTTCCAGGAACTTCGCTGTCGGGTTCTTCTCCATGGCCGTACGCATCGCGTATTCGTTCTCGAACAGCACGACATAGTTGCCTTTCTTGTCCGTAACAAGTGTGGAGTTGATGCGGAACTTACTTGGATCCGGCTTGTTCTCGTCTACAATCCAGCGCGCGAACTGGTAGCTCATCCGCTGGAGCTGCACATCCACACCATATTCGCCCTTCATGCGGTATTCGAAAACCTCGAATTGCAGCTGTCCGACTACGCCCAGCAGAATATCGTCGAAGTTGACCGTGCGGAACACCTGAATCATGCCTTCCTCGGTCAGCTGGTCGATCCCCTTCTGGAACTGCTTCGATTTCAGCGCATTTTTGATGCTCACTTTGGAGAAAATCTCCGGTGAGAACGTAGGCAGCTCATCGAATTCGATATCCCCGGCCTGGCTCAGCGTATCCCCAATGCGGAAAATACCGGGATCGAACAACCCGATAATATCACCTGGAAAAGCCTCCTCGACTATATCGCGGTCCTGCGCCAGGAATTGCTGCGGCTGGGAGAGCTTAATGTCCTTGCCCGCACGAACATGCTTCACACTCATCCCGCGCTCGAACTTACCTGACACAATCCGCAGAAAGGCAATCCGGTCACGGTGGGCCGGGTTCATGTTCGCTTGAATTTTGAATACATAGCCGGTAAATTTCTCGTTCGTCGGTTCCACGGCACCAGCGGTACTGCGGCGCGGCTCCGGCTTCGGTGCCAGCTCCAGGAAGTTGTCCAGGAAGGTCTGCACGCCGAAATTATTAATCGCACTGCCGAAGAATACGGGTGTCAGCTCACCGCGCAGCACTTTTTCATAGTCAAAAGCATCTCCGGCCACATCGAGCAGCTCCAGATCCTGGCACAGCTGGTCATGCAGGTATTCCCCCGCCATCTCGCGGATGACCGGATCGGTGTAGCTTTCTACCTTTTGCACCTTAATTACAGAGTGGTCGTCGCCTTGGAACAGTTCCACCTGATTTTTCATCCGGTCATACACGCCGCACAGCTCGCGCCCGCCGCCGATCGGCCAGTTCATCGGTACGGAGCGGATGCCCAGCACATTCTCCAGCTCTTCCATCAGTTCGAACGGGCTTTGACCTTCGCGGTCCAGCTTGTTGATGAACGTAAAGATCGGAATGCCCCGTTTGGCGCAGACCTGGAACAGCTTGATCGTCTGTGCTTCCACACCTTTGGCCACGTCGATCAGCATGACCGCACTGTCCGCAGCTGTTAAGGTACGGTAGGTGTCCTCACTGAAATCCTGGTGACCCGGAGTATCCAGAATATTCACCCGGTGACCCAGATAGTCAAATTGCATCACGGAGGATGTTACAGAGATTCCGCGCTGCTTCTCAATTTCCATCCAGTCACTTGTCGCATGTTTGCTCGCTTTACGGGCCTTAACCGACCCCGCCAAGCGGATCGCGCCGCCGAACAGCAGCAGCTTCTCCGTTAATGTTGTTTTTCCCGCATCCGGGTGGGAAATGATCGCAAACGTTCTGCGTTTGTCTACTTCCTGTTGCAGCATCTGATCCGGTGCCTTATTCATTGCACATATCCCTTCATATATAAATTCATGCTTCTCTTCAATTACCGGGTACCCATCAAATCGGTGCTCTGCTCATTGGTACAAATCCCTTCATTGGTGAATTTGCCGTAGCCCACAGTACCATTACAATTACTTCTCCGCTTCTAGTGAAAGCATCCTTCTCAGTATAACAAAATCCGGTGAAGATTATCTACATAAAAGCGGGGGAAGGCAAATTATCTTGAGATGTATCAGATGGAATTTAGATTGATTTAAATAGGCTGGAGCCGTGACTACGAAAATGTATGGATTTCCGGTTGCTGTTACGTTTGAATTTCCTGTATTAGAAATGGGTTAGCTAAAATGGGCAATACTCCGGATCTGAGGAAATGAGCGTTCCATCTGGAGAAATATTTCCGTAGTAAAGTTCCTCTAGAATAGATTTCATTTAGCTTGTTCATCCTTTGCATATGGATTCGCAACTCCTTGTAAGAAGAACCTGCACATGTTTAGGATATTTATGCAGTCTGCCTTTCAGGTGTGATTGTGTGGAGGAAGTGGCGTCGTTCTTTTGTCGGGATAGCCGCTTCCTTTTTCTGCTTGGCACAATAAGCGCTCAGGGCTTCATTCATCTCTTCGTCAAAGCGCACTTTACTGCTAAAATTCTTAGGGTTATCTGCTTTTGGCCGTCCGGTTCGTGGGCTCAGCTTGATCTCCTCACTTTTCGCACTCCAAAAAGTCAATTTAGTTTTTCATTATTCGCTTAAAATCCCCCTGCAGCCTCTGCAGGGGGATTCTCTTCACACCATATATCATTTACAGAATGAACTAACTGTTAGTCTGCCACACCACATTGTCTTCGTCCTGTCCGTTGACCGGCCACCAGTGGAAGCCTTCACGGGCCAGCAGCTGATCGGCTTCGACCGGACCCCAGGAACCTGCCGGATAGGAGGCCAGATCGCCGGTGCCTTCCTTCCACGCCTGAGCAATGCGGTCCACGAAGGACCAGGCCGACGACACTTCATCCCAACGGGTGAAGTAGGTTGAATCGCCGCGTGCCGCATCATGCAAGAGACGCTCATATGCCTCAGGCGAGTTGATGCCAACCATGCAGCTCTGGCAGAAGTCCATGGCGAGCGGCTGGATTTCCGACTCCGAGCCCGGTTTCTTGGCATTGATCTTCACATAGATGCCTTCCATCGGATTGACGCGGATGACGAGGAGGTTCGGTTCGAGCTTATGCTTTTGACCCAAATAGACGTTGGTCGGCATACCTTTGAACTCCACAACCACTTCCGTTGTTTTCACCGGGAGGCGTTTGCCGGTACGGATATAGAAGGGTACACCCGCCCAGCGGAAATTGTCTACAAATACACGGGCCGCAAAATACGTCTCCGTATTCGATTCCGGATCAACCTTGTCTTCCTGACGGTAGGCCGGAAGGGTTTTGCCTTTGTAGAGTCCTTGCGTGTATTGTCCGCGTACTACGTTCTCATGGACTTCCTCAGAGGAGGCATAAGGCCGCAGCGAGCGCAGCACTTTAACCTTCTCATCACGGATATCTTCAGCCAGGAGACGGCTTGGCGGCTCCATCGCGATCATCGTCAGCAGCTGCAGAATATGGTTCTGCCCCATATCACGCAGCGCACCGGCATGGTCATAGTACCCGCCGCGTTCTTCCACACCGACGGTTTCGCCGAGTGTAATCTGGATGTTGGCAATATGCTTGTTGTTCCAGAGCGGCTCGAAGAAGGCATTGGCGAACCGGATCACTTCAATGTTCTGCACCATTTCTTTGCCCAGGTAATGGTCGATCCGGTAAATCTCCTCTTCCTTGAACACCTGGCGGATCTGCTCGTTCAGCTGTTCAGCGGATTCCAGATTGTACCCGAACGGCTTCTCGATGACGAGACGGTTCCAGCCCCGGGTCTGCAGCATGCCGCCAGCCTTGAGGTTGAACGAGACACTGCCGAACAGCTCGGGAGCAAGGGCGAGATAAAACATCCGGTTGCCCGGAATATGGAACTTCTCTTCCAGTGCTTCGGTCTGCGCATTCAGCTCACGGAAGCCGTCAATATTGTTGATGTCCAAAGACTTGTATTCAAAATGCTGTACGAACTCATTCCATTCGGCTGCATCTCCCGCCTGGTAACGGCAGAATTCATGAATGGAATCCTTCACATCTTCACGGAATTCTTCTTGGGTACGGGGACGCCGAGCCACGCCAATGACCGCGAAATCATGGGTTAGCTTGCCTTCACGGTACAAACTGTAAATCGCCGGGAAAAGCTTGCGGCGGGCTAGATCTCCGGTTGCCCCAAAGATAAAGAATACAGCACCGGGTGTATGCAGTGCATCAAGGGTTTGATTTTCAGCCATGGCTCCTCATCTCTCTGTATGTAATATAGTTGACAATCATTCTCAGCGCCAGTCAGTTCATAAAATACGTTAGACGGCGTGATGTCATTTTATCATATCCGCGCATAGGATGCTATCACATTCCTGACAGTTTTTCTCGGGATTTCGCAAATTTCCATTACTCTTTCTTATCTGTTTATGCGCTCCTGCTTATAGGACGATGAAAGCCTGCCATCACACACATATTATAACCTCATGCCAAAAGCTCCGCAACGCGGAGCCCGCGTGCGGAGTTCTCGGCCGGGATACCGGCTCGAACATGCAACCATATAGGAAACGAACCACGCCATAATGACGCTTCTCCGTAATGTCCGCAGTTTCCCCAGCTTCATCAATAATCCGCATTCCAAGCATAACAAAAAGCCGTCCACAGGATATTACATCCGCGCAACGGCTTTTATGGAAAATATAGTATGTCATTAAGTATGGTAAGAAACCACCCGCCTGTATTCATGTACTCAATATTCAATAGTGATCAAAGGGAAACCCAGCGTCACCCGGTTGGTATTATTGTTGCCGTTTGTATGAACTGCCAGTTGAAGGGCAAGGGCATGGCTGCCGCTGCGGACTGTGCGATCAAGCTCCGGCACACTGTAGGACCGGCTGTATGTAGTGTCATCTTCGTAGCTCTCTTCCGGGTTCATGCCGGGGAGTTGCTCTTGAATCGACTGCTCTATGGAAAATAGTGCAGCCTCCGCGCCGCCCTGCTCCTTCGCTGCACCCTGCAGCGAGGCATTCCACTCGGCAGTAATGCCGGCTTGAAGCAGCTTTTGCCCGGCCGCCTCCGCAGCGGCCGGAAGCTCCGGCGCCTGGAGCAGATCTGCCGTCTCGAAGGTCACGATCACATAGCTGCGTCCGCCTCCCAGCTCGCTCCAGAACAGCGCAGCCTTCGCTCCGGCAAGAGCCGCAGCTGCACGATAGGTCATATGACCGTCTTCGTCAGACTGGCTGACAGCCCCAAGGCCAAGCTTCGCGGCAAGGCTCTCTGCCGCAGCTGCAGCGGATACACCGGATGCGCTGCTGCCGGTTTCCCCCTGCCATTTCAAAACGAGCCGGAGCGGAGAATCCGGCAGGGTGGCTGCACCGCCAAGAGCGGTTAACAACGCGAGGGAGTCCACAAGCCCTTCGGTGCCGGCTTCATCCATAGATGAAGCTTGACGGGCATGGGCGTGGACTGCAGAAGCAGACGTGCCGGCTTGGGCCTGTGCTACGTTCGAGGCATCGCCTGCAGCGTTTGGACTGCGAAACCCTGCCATAAGACCGGCAGCCAGAAACAATCCGATCAGCAGCAGCTTTCCTTTGCCTGTACCTCTATCTGTACCTCTGCCTGCACCTTTGCCAGCTCCTCTGTTCCCCATCGTCAATCTTCCTCTCTATCCGGTCTAGTAATCTACTAAACAGGATAACCAGGAAGAATGATTATATACCTGCGGCTATTCCGCAAGTCCGTTCTTATAAGCATAGATGGCTGCCTGGGTGCGGTCCTCCACACCCAGCTTGGCGAGAATATTCGTCACATGGAATTTCACAGTCTTAATCCCGATGATAAGCTGGTCAGCTATATCCTGATTGGATTTGCCCTGAGCCAGCAGCTTAAGCACTTCCATCTCACGTTCGGTAAGCTCCTTGTAGGCTGGCGCTTCGCTGCCTTTGGCACTCAAGCGGAACCGGTTCATCATTTTGGAGGCAACCTGCGACTCCAGCACGGACTGGCCTCGTGCGGCTGCGCGGATCGCATCCGCCACTTCACTGGCCCGCGAGGTCTTCAACAAATAGCTGAATGCGCCGGCTTCAATCACCGGATACATTTTCTCATCATCCAGATAGCTGGTCAGCACAATGACTTTGCAATCCGGGTACAGCTTCAGCAGCTGTCTCGTCGTTTCAATCCCGTCCATGCCATCCATAACCAGATCCATCAGTACGACATCAGGGTTATATTCCTGAGCGAGCCGTATGCCTTCTTCTCCGCTTCCGGCCTCGCCCACCACTTCTATTCCATCCTCGGTACCGAGCACCGCGGCAAGTCCAATCCGGACCATTTCGTGATCGTCTACAAGCAGTACTTTAATCGCTTCCTCCATCTCCATGGCACCCTTGCCTCCTATTCATTGACTAATGGTACAGTAATCTCGATCCGCATGCCTTTACCCGGGGCGGTAATGAACTGAATCGAGCCCCCGGTCTCATTAATCCGCTCCTGCATATTCGACAGGCCATAGGATGTCTGCTTGCTCTCATCCATCTCGAAGCCAACCCCGTCATCCCGCAGCGTCAGGCGGACCGTGTCGCCCCGGCGGTGCAGCCGGATCTCCATCTTCTCCGCCTTGGCGTGGCGCAGCGTGTTGGAGATCGCTTCCTGCACGATGCGGAACAAGTGATTCTCCACACCCTTCATAAGCTGCACATCCGGGTCCATCTCGAATACAATTTCGATCGGAACCTTGATCTCCAGCTCCTTGATCAGCTCCTGGAGTCCCTGCCTCAGCCCTTTGCCATCCAGATAGACCGGGCGCAGGTGCAGCAGCAGCGCACGCATCTCGGACTGGGCGACGGCAGACATTTCCTCAATCAGCGCAATTTGCCGCTGCGCCTTGTCAAAGTCTTTTTCCAGCGTCCGCCCTACTGCCGTTGCCGTCATGGAAATGGCGAACAGCTGCTGGGATACGGCGTCGTGCAGTTCCCGGGCCAGGCGCTGCCGTTCCTCCATAATTGCGGATACACGGGCCTGCTCGGCAAGCTTGGCATTGTTGGTGGAGAGCCGCTGCAGGGTGTTCACCTGGTTCTCCCATTTGCCGCTGATCCGGCCAAGCTGCTCACTTAGCCTGCCCAGCTCATCATTGCCGAGCTCAGGCATCGCCGGAGTCAGATTGCCTTTCTCCCAGGCCACCAGGGTGGCCCGCAGACGCTCCAGCTTGCGCTTGGTCCGAAAGCCCTGATAGAAGCCAAAGACAATGCCGAACACCATCGGCAGCAGAATCAGCGTTACCGCTGTTCTTACGCCGATTTTCCAATCCTCAAACGGCTGCAAATATCCATATGTATACATAATGTACAGGATAACGAGCAGCATGACCAAAGAGAACAGGGCCCCCTCACCCATGCTGCGCGTAACCATATTGCTGCTTTTTTTGCCCATGCCGGGAAGCTCTCCTTCTTGGTTAAGTGTCAGACTGCTCAGTCCGCCCGCACATCCAGGTCACCCATGATATAGGAAATATTGAACTTCACTTTCTGCTCACAGCTGTCGTAGTTAGGCGACTTCCAGTTCAAGCGGTTCAGCATGCCCGTGTCGCGGTGACTGCCGAATTCAATGGACCCGAACAGCACAAAGGCTTCGATCTCCACTCCATAATCCTCCGACAGATGAATATCCAAGTCGCCAAAAATCCCCTGGAACAGCATCACCGTCTCCGGGTCCTCCGCCATCGCCAGCGACAAGTCAATATCTGCCTCACCCAGCACATGCCAGGCACTGAGGCTGCGTATGACCCAAGGTGAAAGATCCCAGTCAAATCTCGATGAGAAGCTTTGCTTCTGCATAAACCCGCCCCTGCGCTGCATCCGTCTGGATTTGACAAAAAACATCCCCAGAGAGATCAGGCAAATTCCGAGCACCAGCAGCAGATGATCCAGCAGCAGCAGCACAGCGCCAACCCCCAGCAGCTTATAGCCCTGCTTGACCTTGCCCGACGTTGTCCGGTAAACCCCGAGCAGCAGGAACAGAAGCGCGACAATGGAGAAAAATCCGAGCCATCTGCCAAATATCATCAAGCAGCCGACGCCGATCAGTCCAATGGCAATCATACGGTTCCGTTTATCCATTTCGCACCTCCTGTAAGTTTTGCGAAGTAAAACTCTCTTCGTAAGCATGTTTTAACTGTATTTCCTACAATTAAAAAGTCCCAAATTTGCTCAAAAGCCAAGCTAATTGTACTCTCTACACTTAAAAAGACTGCAATTCAGTAAATAAGCGACTTTAGCCAATTTTAACTGCACAAAATACATTTAACGTTAAAAGCACGGGGTTCCCCACCCTTTTAACTGCAGAAAATACAATTAGCTAGGATACCTTAAAACTAGATGGGGTCTATCAGTGGTTCAACAAATTTCAGGCGTAAGGATCAGTACATGATGTCAACGCTTAAAATTGAATTGCAGGGTTCATAAGGTTCTGCAGCTATGCCCGCTTCCCGCTACAAAAGCCATACCGGTATGGAATATCCATACCGTATGGCTTTTACCTTGATCAGCATATCATATCTGCCTATTGTTTAGGAACAGGCTTTATTCTTCTTTTTTATCCAATGAAGGCGATGCTGGAGTAGTGTTCAGCTTGCTCTTCAGTGCGGCGAGCTGTTCTTCCACTTTCAGCTGCTTTTCGGCATCGACCGGTTTGCTGTATGCAGTTGCCGAAGGGCTGTAAGGCGCACGCAGCACATCCGCTTCTGCTTCAAGCTGCATGATTTTTTCCTCCATACGGTGGAAGCCCAGGGACGCGCTGCCGCTCTCGATGGCATGAACACTGCTGATTTGTGACATTTGCTTTTTGGCCTTCGCCATTTGAGCACGGGATACCAGCTCGTTGCGTTTGTTGCGCAGCTTGTAGAATTCATCCTTCATATCATGCAGCTGCTGCACCAGTTCCTTGGCTTGAACCTCTGCTTGGGCGTGAAGCTCACTGTATTCGGCATGCTTCTGGTCGAAGTAGATTTTTTCTTCCAGCAGCTTGCGGGTAACTTCTTCCTGGCCGTTCTTCAAGGCCAGTTCAGCTTGAGCCGCACGTTGTCCGGACACCTTTGCCGCTTCCTCTACACGCTGCTTCATGCGGCGCTCATTGGCCATCTGCTTCGCTACGGTAACCTCGGCTTCGTGAATTTCAGCCTCCATATCGCGCAGATACTGGTTCAGCATTACGATTGGGTCCTCTACCTTATCCAGCAAGTCATTTACCGACGCCTTTGTCATATCCTTAATCCGTTGAAATACTCCCATAATTTACACTTCTCCCTTCTCGTATTTAGCAAGTTTTTGTTTGAGTTCTTCCACTTCTTTTTGCAGGGCCTTTTTCTCAATGTCCTTCATCATGGCATCAATACCGGAGTCTTGAGCCGAATATGCACCAGCTTTGTCATAACCGGGGTTGTAGCCCGGCTGGCTGCCGTAAGGGCCGTATCCACCTTGTCCGTGAGGACCGTGAGGTCCTTGCGGCCCGCGTCCATGCTCAGGTCTGCCTGAGTAAGGACCGCCATAAGGGCCGCCCGGCGCGCCGGGTCCAGGTCCGAAAGGATTGTACTGGGTCGGCTCCTTGGGAATAATAAGCGCTGCGATGAAGTACACCAGAATGGTGGCTCCGCCGGTAAAAGGAATGCTGACCAGCAGCAGAATCCGGAACAGTGTGGAGTCGATGCCGAGCGTCTCGGACAATCCACCTGCCAGCCCTGTCATCACCTTGTCACGGGTTGAACGATACAATCGGGTCATAGAACTACTCCTTTCCATCGTTGTTCAGCTTCTCCTTCAGACGTGCCATCTCTCTTTCGAGTACGGTCGCCACGGTTTCTCCTGCCTGAATGGCGTATTCCTGCCCCATGCGGCGCAAATCGCGCAGGCTCTTGGCCTCCAGCTCCCAATCGTTCATCCGGTCTTCCAGCCGGCCGAACATTTTGGGAACATCGCTGCCATTGCCATAGGCTGTGGCTCTTTGGTTCATGCGCTGCTGCAGCCGCAGCGACTCCATCCGTGCTGCATAATACTGGCGTTTGCTGTATACCGTCTGATATTCCATTTTGAGCTCGTTCAACTGACTCTCAAGCTCAAAAAGTGATTGCTGGCTCTGCTCCAGCAGACCGCTGTACTGCTCCAGCTTTTCCTCGTGGATGATCTTTTCCTGCAGCGCAAGCTTGGCCAGATGATCCTCGCCCGCTTTCAGCGCCAGCAATGCCTGCTCTTCACGTTTGTTTCTCATAGCTGTCGCCTGATTGACCTGCTGCTGCAATTGCTTCGTATGGGCTGCATATTGCTGGTACAACCGCTCAGCTTCGGTGATTTCCTCACGGGTTGAATGTAGAAATTGATCGATCAGCTTCACCGGGTCCTGGCTTTGTTCCAGTCGTTCATTCAAGTTAGCTACGGTAATATCCCTCATGCGGCGAAAAACACTCATGATTTCCTGCTCCCTCCCTGCTTCTTATTAAGTAATCTTCAAAAGCTTAGTATGTTCCGTTTCTTCTGCCCTTCAGCACCGAGATGCCCCAAACCACCAGCGCGATACCGAGCAGCGGTCCGATGATCCAAGAAAGCTTGGCGATCAGGGACATGACACCGATGAACAGCACCACCCAGCCGATAACCTTGCGTCCGCTTTTAATTCCGTAGTACCCGAGAACAACCAGCAATACCGGGAACAGAATTCTGAACATTCCGTGGATCAGCGGAAGGGCAATCCCCATCAGCATAATCGCTCCAAGCACGATCAGGACAATCGCAAGTCCGTTACCTTGTCTTCTTTGCATTTTTTCTCACCGCCTTTCGTTAACCTTGAACCTTATAGCCTTATTCTAGGGCAATCCGCAGACTTTCAAAACAGACCGGGGACGGTTTTATGTACTGGACCTTAGTCGGGGAGACTATGGGACTGCAGGCTACCGGGTACTGGACCAGCTTCTTCCCAGGTGCTTACAGACGCTTCTGCAAAACGAATCCGGGTCGATATTCACAAGGCCGGATCTGCGGATGATTCCTTTAGCTAGAGACTTCAAGCAGTATGGACGTGTATAATTATTCCCAGCAATCCTTAATATAGCGGGGATATCGACTCGCAGAACGAAGGAGCCCGGACCATGAAGACATTATTGATCGTCGAAGACGACCGAAGTTTGAACAAAGGAATCGCCTTAACCCTTGCCCAGCATGATTTCGCGATACAGCAAGCCTACGATATTGCCTCAGCAGAGCAAATCCTTTCTTCTATTAAGATAGATCTGATCATTCTGGACATCAACCTCCCTGACGGAAGCGGGCTGGATTACTGCGAGAAGATCCGGAGAACGTCTCAGGTGCCGATTATCTTTTTGACTGCGAATGACATGGAACCGGATATCGTTACAGGGTTTGAGCTTGGAGGAGATGACTACATTACCAAACCTTTCAGTCTAATGATCTTACGGGCCAGAGTCATGGCTGTCCTCAAACGAATTGCCTCCCGCGGCGAGGACAAAATAACAGTGGGCCCCTTAAGCTTTGATTTTGGAAAGCTGGAATTTTATAAGAATGCGGAACAATTAATCCTTAGCAAAACTGAAATGAAGCTGCTGAAAATACTGGTAGCGAACCCAGGCATGATTCTAAACAGAGAACAGCTAATCGACAAGATCTGGTCGCAGGAGGCCGAGTTTGTGGATGAGAACGCACTGACGGTAGCCGTCAAACGGCTGCGTGCCAAGCTTGAGGACGAGCCTGCGGCTCCGAAATACATCAAAACAGTCTATGGCCTGGGGTATATGTGGGCGGAAAGGCCAAATCCATGACCAGCAGCAGATATGTACGGCATTCCAAACGGGTCAACCTTATTTTTTCGGTAATCTTTTTGCTTCTGGTATTGGGTTATGCCGGAATGACCGCCTTTCTGGAAGGGGGGCACCCGGCACACACGGAACTGACGGTCCTTTTCGTGTCCTGCATGCTGGTCTTGGGAGGCTTATGGAACTGGACGCTGCGGCGCCAGATTACAAGCTTCATGGATTCTGTTGATGAAATGGTAGACCGGGCGATTCATGGACGGGAGAAGATGACCCATTTTGACGAAACCATCCTCGCTTCCCTGGAGCATAAGTTATTGCGCTACATTGAGATCAACAACGCAAATGAGCAGAATCTGGAAACTGAAAAGAACACCATCAAAGAGCTGATCTCCGACATCTCTCATCAGGCCAAGACCCCCCTCTCCAATATCATGCTCTACAGCCAGCTGCTTGCCGAAACACCGGAACTCAGCGGGAATACCCGGCTTCTGCTGAACCAGATCGAGTCGCAATCGGAAAAACTTGAATGGCTGATCTCCTCCCTGATCAAATTATCCAGACTGGAAACAGGCATGATTATGCTGCAAAGCGGGGTCAAACCCGTTATTGCGACGATTACCAGCGCTGTATCACATATCTATACCCGGGCGGAGAATAAGGGGATCAGCATCCAAATTGAATGCGATCCGCTGACGAGGGCCCGCCACGATCATAAGTGGACGAGCGAAGCCCTGTTCAACCTGCTCGAGAATGCGGTGAAATATACAGAGCCGGACGGCAGCATCATGATTGTGGCCGAAAGCAATGAAATGTTTACACGCATTGATATTTCCGATACGGGGATGGGGATTCCGAAGGATGAGCTTGAGCATATCTTCAAACGGTTTTACCGGGGATATAGTGCCAGGGATTACGAAGGCATCGGGATCGGACTCTATTTGACGCAGAAGATTATCAGCATCCAGGGAGGTTTTATTACGGCAGCATCCGAGGTTGGTAAAGGAACGAAGCTCTCGGTCTTTCTCCCCCAGATCTGATTGTGTCAATACCGACAGATTTCAGACACTGCCCGGTTAGAATGGTCTGTTATCTTAAGGAACAGCCAAAGATAATGGAGGAATGACATACCTATGCCTATTTTGAGAATCGAGCATCTGAAGAAATATTACGGAAAAGATCCGCAGACAACAGTAAAAGCGCTGGACGATGTATCGCTAACTGTAGAGAAAGGCGAATTTCTGGCCATTGTCGGCACCAGCGGCAGCGGAAAAAGCACCTTGCTGCATATGCTGGGCGGCCTGGACCGGGCTACGGCAGGCAAGGTTTTTGTGGATGGGAACGATATTTTTGCGATGAGCGATGAGAAATTGACGATTTTCAGACGCCGGTCGGTCGGCTTCGTCTTTCAGAGCTATAATCTTGTCCCGATCCTGAATGTGCTCGAAAATATTTTGCTTCCTATAGAGCTCGACGGCGGCAGAATCGATCAGGGATATCTGGACGAGGTGATCCGGGCCTTGGGCCTTCAGGAGAAGATCCACAATCTTCCTTCCAATCTCTCCGGCGGCCAGCAGCAGCGCGTGGCTATTGCCAGAGCCCTGGCCACTAAGCCTTCCATCATTCTGGCGGACGAGCCCACAGGCAATCTTGACAGCAAAACCAGCCAGGAAGTGCTGATTCTGCTCAAGCAGATGAGTGAAAAGTTTAATCAGACCATTGTCATGATTACCCATAACGAGTCCATCGCCCAGACCGCCGACCGGATTATCCGTATTGAAGACGGACGCATCTTTTCAGGCAATGCCGCCTCCAGTGGAGCAGGCCTGTTATGATCAGCACTAACAACCGCAAGATCGTAACCCGCCTCTCCCTGAAGAGCCTGAAGGCCAATCCGATGCGCAATCTGGCTGTGATCTGCGCTGTCATGCTGACGACCCTGCTCATCACCTCTATTTTCACAATGGTCCTAAGCCTTAATAAATCCATGGAATTGACCCAGATGAAAACCTCAGGCTCCGATTTTCACGGAGGGTTCAAATATCTTACCCCGGCACAGGTGGAGATGCTGAAGAAACATTCCTCCATACGGGAATACGGCGTGATGCTGAATGCAGGCGATCTGCGGAATGAGGTGTTCAAGGACAGTACGGTAGAAGTGAAGCGGATCGACGAATCTTCCGCCAGGCACAGTTTTGTTGACTTTATAGAAGGCGGGCTGCCTGCCGCTGAGAATGAGGTTGTGCTGAACACCTGGGTGATGGATAAGCTCGGAATCCCGCATGCGCTGGGCGAGAAGGCCACTCTGGACATTGATATCGGGGAGCGTGTGGTTCAGCAGGATTTTATCGTGTCAGGGTATTATGAGGCAGACAAAAATTTGTCGATGGCAGGACTGGCTTTCGTCTCGGATGCTTGGGTGCAGAAGAACCTGTCCTCTATTGATCCGGTGAAGTCCAAGGCCAGCGGTTCCTATGTGAATACCGCAGAGCTGAGCGTAATGTTCAGCAATGCCGTGGATATCGAAAAAAAGCTGAACAAAGTGCTCGCGGATACAGGCCTGGATGTGCCGATCGGGATCAACTGGGCCTACACCACTTCGTCTCTCTCGGAAAATATCATCAATCTGGTCCCTTATCTGGCTGTCATCCTGATCATCATGCTGAGCGGGTATTTGCTGATTTATAATATTTTTTACATCTCCGTTGTGCGGGATGTCAAATTTTACGGCCTGCTGAAGGCTATCGGAACCACACCGAGACAGCTCAAGAGAATCATCACCATCCAGTCTCAACTGCTGTATCTGGCCGGACTTCCCTTCGGCCTCGTTTCCGGTTACGGGATTGGCCGGTTGTTGACTCCGCTGCTGGGTACCCTTTCAGACGAACCTGTTGAAACTTCCTATTCCGCCAGTCCGTGGATCTTTATCGGGGCCGCCGTTTTCGCCTACCTGACGGTATGGATTGCCGCAAGTAAGCCGGGCCGGATGGCCGCGCGGATTGCCCCAGTGGAGGCCGTGCGGTTCTCAGGCGTAAGCGCAAAGCGCAAGATGAACAAACGTTCGAAACGCGGGGCAAAGCTGTATGGCATGGCCTTCGCCAACCTCTTCCGGAATAAAAAGAAGCTGTTCCTCATGCTGACCTCGCTCTCCTTAAGCATGATTTTGTTCAGCATCATTTTTACCGTCATCTCTTCGCTGGATGTCAATAAGTACTTGAGTACGTATATAGCTGGGGACGTTGTTATCCGCAACAGAGCTATCGTGCAGACCGCAGGCGAGCGGCCCGGTGATCCCTATAAGCTTTCGGGACCGTTCATAGACACGCTCGGCAAGATCGACGGAGTCGAAAGGGTGGACAGTGTCTATTATAAATTTGAAAACTACACTATAGATGATACGATACGCGCAGTACTGAAGCCCCTGGCAGAGACTGCTCCATCTGAACCGGGTCTTACATGGGTTCTTAAGAATAAATTCATTCAGCTCGATCTGTACGGCATTGATGCCGGGTGGTATGACCTGGTGCAGAAAGATGTCATTGAAGGCAGCTTCGATCCGCAGAAATTTGTCTCCGGAAACTACGTATTGGTGACCGAATCCACAATGGCAGAGGAGAATAAATCGTATTACCATCCAGGTGACCATATTGAGTATAAAGGTCTGGGAAAGAGCTATGAGGTCATGGCTGTCTTAAATTCTGATGCTCTATATGCTGCAACTACTCAATTCTACTCATCCTATGGCTATAATGCCTTCTTCCCCTCCTCAGAATTGACAAGGGAGCTGCCTGCGGAAGGCGATCCTCCTATGGCTCTGTCGGCAACGCTTCACATCGATCACACTAAGCTGGACAGTGCTATGCAGACCGCCAAATCCCTTGCGGCTTCAAGCGACGAACTGGTCTACAAATCAAGGGAAGATTACAGGCAGGAGCTTGGCGGATTTATCCGCATTTTTCAGACGGTAGGCTACGGCCTAAGCTTCGTCATAGCGCTGATTGGTGTCCTTAATTATATCAACACCGTTATTACCGGAGTCATTACGCGACAGAATGAATTCGCTCTGCTCGAAAGCATCGGCATGACCAAGCGGCAGCTGAAAAAGGTTCTGGTGTATGAAGGGCTCTACAATGTCCTTTTAACAGTGTCCATCACCTCTACCTTAGGCGTATTTCTGACTTACCGTATTTCCAAAAGCATAGCGGACAACATGGCTTTTACTGTCTTCCATATGGGCTGGCTGCCTTTTATTCTGGTCGTTCCGGTTCTGGCTGCTATTGCGTATACAGTTACCTTATCCTCCTACAGAATGCTGAGCAAGGCCACTGTAGTGGAAAGATTGCGGCAGACGGAATAACCACTATATAGATTGGACTTGAAAAATTAAGAAAAAGGGGGAAAGTGGCGGAGGAGAAGTTTGGAACTGTAGGAGCGGTAGCGTCCGCCTGAAAGCTCGCTGTCTTCAGCATAATCAGTCTGCGGATTTCCATCGCGAACAGCGGGTTATAACCAAGAAATCTGCAGATGGGCAGCGGCCGGAAGTCCACACATTCCTGGAGTCACGGGCAATCCCAAAATCGAGAAATCTCAAGTTCAGTTTATATAGCTTCTTCATCTTTCAAAAATAACGACATTCGTCCATATGGACTCTGCTTTTCTCCATACGCTTGGCCGCCAAACGGACTTATAATGAGGCTGTCTCTCCATTTTACGCTTTCACTGCATATTCTAGGAGGTTGTTTCCTTGTCCATTATTTTCGATGCCGAGCAGCAGACTTTTCATCTGCAAACCACAAATACGAGCTATGTATTCGGCCTTGCCCGCGGTTCCTATCCCGTGCATCTGCACTGGGGCCGGAGAATCCGCGGCTCCGCCATTTCCGATTTGTATGATCCCGGAGCCATGGGCTTCAGCAGCACTGTTGATCCCAAGGAGCCTGCCTTCTCCCTGGACACACTTCCCCAGGAATATCCGGGGTACGGCTCGGGGGATTTCCGGGAACCTGCTTATGAAGCTGAGCTGGTAAACGGCACATCCGTTACAGAGCTCGTCTATGTCTCCCATAGCATTCTCAAGGGAAAGCCTGCACTGCAAGGGCTCCCAGCCGTATATGCCGAAAGCGGCGATGAGGCCGAAACGCTGCAGCTGGTGCTGGAGGATGCCGCAGCAGGCCTGCGCGCCGAGCTGTCCTACTCCGTAATCAGCGGCTTTGACGCCATTATCCGCTCGGCGCGGCTGACCAATACAGGCAGCGGCCCGCTGAAGCTGAACCGCGCCTTGTCGGCTGCACTCGACTTCCCGCATGCCAACTACGAGCTGATTCAGCTGTCCGGGTCCTGGGCCCGCGAACGCCATCTCGTTCGCGCTCCCCTGCACAATGGACGGCAGGGCATTGACAGCAAGCGCGGAGCCAGCAGCCATCAGCAGAATCCGTTCCTCGCCCTCCTCTCCCCGCAGACCGGGGAAGACAGCGGGGAGGCTTACGGCTTCAGCCTTGTCTACAGCGGCAGCTTCAGTGCGAATGCCGATGTGGATCAATATGGAACTACACGCGTCACCATGGGCATTAACCCGTTCGGCTTCCGCTGGCTGCTTGCGCCCGGCGAGAGCTTCCAGACCCCCGAAGCGGTGCTGGTCTACTCGGACCAGGGCATCGGCGGCATGTCCCGGATTTACCACCGGTTGTACCGGACCCGTCTGGCAAGAGGGCTCTACCGTGACGAGCCCCGCCCGGTGCTGATCAACAACTGGGAAGCTACCTACTTCAACTTCGATGCCGACAAAATCGAAGATATCGCCCGTGCCGGCAAGGCGCTGGGCATCGAGCTGTTCGTGCTTGACGACGGCTGGTTCGGCCGCCGCGATGACGACACCACTTCGCTGGGCGACTGGTTCGTGGATACCCGCAAGCTGCCGCAGGGTCTGCCTGATCTGGTGGAACGGGTCAGACGGCTCGGCATGCAGTTCGGCCTCTGGTTCGAGCCGGAGATGGTGTCGCCGGACAGCGAGCTGTACCGCGCCCATCCGGACTGGTGCCTGCATGTGCCGGACCGCAGACGCAGCCAGGCCCGCAACCAGCTGATCCTGGACCTGTCGCGCCAGGAGGTATGCGACTATATCATCGATTCGGTCAGCAGCGTGCTGGCCTCGGCCCCGATTACCTATGTCAAATGGGATATGAACCGGCATATGACTGAGATCGGCTCTGCTGCCCTGCCGCCTGAGCGACAGGGAGAAACAGCCCACCGCTATATGCTGGGGCTGTACCGGGTCATGGAGGAAATCACCTCCAAATTTCCGCATGTACTGTTCGAAAGCTGCTCCGGCGGCGGCGGCAGATTCGATCCCGGCATTCTTCATTATATGCCGCAGACCTGGACCAGCGATGACACCGATGCCGTGGAACGCCTCAAAATCCAGTACGGCACCAGCATCGTCTATCCGGCAAGCAGCATGGGTTCCCATATCTCGGCAGTGCCGAACCATCAGGTACACCGCGACACCCCGCTCTCGATGCGCGGAGATGTAGCCATGTCCGGCAACTTCGGCTACGAGCTGGATCTGACCCTTTTCACACCGGAAGAACAGGCAGAAGCCGCTGCCCAGGTGGCCTTCTATAAGGAAATTCGTTCTCTGGTCCAGCAGGGCGACATGTACCGCCTGCTCTCACCGTTTGAAGGCAATGAAACGGCCTGGATGTTTGTCGCAGACAACCGCTCGGAGGCCCTGGCCGGCTACTTCCGCGTGCTGGCCGGACCGAATACTAGCCGCCAGCGTCTCCGCCTTCAGGGACTGGACCCGGAGAAGGACTATATCCTGAAGGAAACCGGAACGGTATACGGCGGCGACCGGCTGATGTATGCCGGACTGCTCCTGCCGGAGCTGCACGGAGACTTCCAGAGCAAGCTGCTGCATTTTGTGGCAGTGGATAAAGAGTAGGCTTACGTTATAGACGGAAGTTACGTATAAAAACCAAACATCCCTCACCCCAGGAACGCCTGGGTGTGAGGGATGTTTGGTATATCACGGTATCTTCAGCGTAACGTCTTCAGCGAAGCGTCTTGAGCGCACTGCTCCAGGCAACCACTTGATCCAGCATGCCATTTACGTTCGTAAGGTGAAGCTCCGCCGGTGTGAAGGTCTGGCCGTTCTCGAAGTCAGTGAAAAGGGATAACGCCGGATGAACACGGACATCAGCGATAGACAGCTCGCCCAGAATGCCGCGCAGATGTTCGGCCGCACGGGCTCCTCCCACGGAGCCATAGCTTACAATACCCGCAGCTTTATTGTTCCATGCTTCCCGGGCATAATCCAGAGCGTTCTTAAGCGCGCCGGTAATGCTGTGATTGTACTCTGCTACAATAAAAACGAAACCGTCCAGTGAGTTCAGCTTTTCATTCCAACGCCCGGCTTGTGCCGAAGCATCCGCTTCGCCCAGCAATGGAAGCTTGAAATCCGCAATATCCACAATTTCATAATTGGCGTCGCCGCGCTGGTCGGCAATGCCTTTTACCCATTCGCCCACCTGCGGGCTTAAACGCCCTTGGCGCGTACTTCCCAGAATAATTCCAATATTTAATGTAGACATGATTGTTCCTCCTCAAAAATAATGTATTTTCCAATCTTAATCCCATTATTTACTTCGAAGGATCAATTTATCCTGATCAGCGCTTCGGCAAGGAGCTGCGCAGCAGACTTATACCCTTAACCTTCACCTGCCCTGTTCCCTGCTCCTCCCTGACTGGTACCGCCCGGCTGCGGAAAATGGTAACCAGCACCACGGCTGCGATGATGATCACGGCTGCGGTCAAGGTGTTCACACTCAGCTGCTCGCCTGCGAGCAGCCAGCCTAAGAATACGGCGACTACCGGGTTCACAAAGGCATAGGTTGAAACGAGGGCAGCATCGGCGTTTTTGAGCAGCCAGATGTAGCCCGTGTAGCCTATAATCGAGCCGAAAACGATGAGATAACCCAGAGCGGCGTACGAACGGAGGGAAATAGCCGGAACGTCCAGCTTGGACCAGTCGCCGGTAAAAAAAGAAAACACCAGCAGCAGCACGCCGCCTGTCAGCATTTGCGCCGCCGTTGACATCAGCGGGGAAGCCGGCATTACCGCACTTCGCGAATACATGGAGCCTGCCGCCCAGCTCATCGAAGCCACCAGTAGGGTGATAATGCCGATCAGGCCGGTTGTACTGCCATTATCCCCCTGCCCCGGCTGGAAGACCAGCACGGCGATACCCAGCAGTCCCAGCACAATTCCGCCGATGATGCCGGTATTTGGACGTTTTCCATTCCGGCCCAGCCAGCCGAACAGCATCATCCAGACGGGAACAGCGGCGACGATCAGGGAAGCAATAGATGAAGAGACCCTTTGTTCCGACCAGGCTACCAGTCCATTGCCCCCAAGCAGCAGCAGTGCGCCAACGATGGCTGAAGATCTCCACTCGCGTCCTGCCGGACGCTTAGCCCCGCTTAGTCTGGAGATAATATAGAGTACCGCTCCGGCCACAAAAAACCGGATTCCGGCCATCAGAAAGGGCGGCATCGTCTCAATCGCAACCTTCATCCCGACATAAGTGCCGCCCCAAAATAAATAAACAGACAACAATGCCATGCCAGCCACGTACACCGAATTTGCCCTGGCCTTCTGCTTCATGTACTGCCACCCTCTCTGTAAATAAATATGTACCTGCACGAACCTGCCAGATCCGCTATACTCCCTTCATTCCATCTTCATATAGAGTAGATAAAATAAAGGTCGTCGAGGTTTCCTTGATGTCGGGAATCCGGAGAATTTCATCAAGCAGGAGGGTAAGCTCCTCTGGCGAAGCCACTCTCACTTTTAACAGCATGCACCACTCTCCCGCCATCCGCTGGCATTCCAAAATAGTCACACCCGGGATTTGAATGCCGATGATTTGATCTGCCGCTTCCCGGAAGCTCTGGCTGACAACCTTTACTGAGATCATGACCTTGATTTTTTGATCCAGCTTGCCCCAGTCCACAATGCCCCTGTACCCTTTAATTACACCGCTTTTCTCAAGCTTGCCGACTCTTTGATGCACCGAGGGCCGCGAGATATGCAGCAGCTTGCCAATTTCTTCGTGGGATAGCCTTCCGTTCTCTTCCAGCAGCTTCAGAATTCTGATATCCAATTCATCCATTGAAACGCCTCCTGGGCAAAATTATAGCATGATCCCCCTCGTTAATAACCAATCGTTAGTGTTTAGATATAAAATCAAACGAATCGTAAATATGTTAAGCGTTTATTTTCTTTATCGTTACCCGAAAAGCCGGATCAGAGCCGGAAAATGACGATTCGTAAGGCTGTTTTCATGCCAAAAAAATCCCCTCCGTGCGGCTGGCAGCAAGTGACGCTCGTTTAGGCCGCTGCTTGAGAGAAGACTTGGTAAGAGCAATTATAGAAACTGCTTGCGAAGAAGCAGATGAGCAAGCTTTAGTTGGAAAAAGTAAACCTATTTTCCCAAAATATCAACAATCGTGAGATTGAAGTGGAAAAAGGAAACTTAATCAGGCCATATTACCCTGTCAGGGGCGAAAAGAGCTGAATTAGTTATCCTTTTTCCACTTAGTCTGCGGAGTACAGGTAGTGTCGGGCAAATTAGTTAACCTTTTTCCACTTGGAATTGCCGCAGGGTCCGCCAGGCAACGTTAAACTGATGAAATTCAAAACGGCTACGTTGTCCATTGAAGGGCGGCGTAGCCAGTTTTGTTCTGAACAACGGCAGAAACGCCGTTGTTGAGCGCCTGCAGGCCGGGATGACCAGAAACAGCGGCAGAAACGCCGTTGTTGAGCACCCGCAGGCCGGGATGACCCGGTATGCCCACAAAGCTCGGACCTATATGGCTCACTTGCCACACACTTGCTGCTCACTTGCCACTCACTTGCCACTCACTTGCCGCTCACTTGCCACTCACTTGCCGTTTACTTGCCGCTCACTTGCCACTCACTTGCCGCTCACTTGTGGCCAGTTGCCGCTCAGCCTCTACTCCCTGCCGGGAAGCCTGCCAAAAAACTCCCCTTCCTCCAGCCCTGACACAAACCGCTGCAGCCAGTCATAATATTCTACCGCATGCTGGAGCTTGTCCAGATCCCGCAGGCAGGCCTGCCGCTCCTCTTCAGGAGTGTCCGCCGCCTGGGTCAGCGCCTGGAGCTCAGGCATCACTGTCCCCATCGCCTCCTGCATGACATCAATTTCCCGCTGAAGCTTCAGGGTGAAGAAATTTTTGAATGCCTGAAAAAAATCCGTCTCGGCTGCATACAGCTCCTTCCGCTCCCGTTTCTCATCCAGCTTGGTGACCATCCGGGAAGCGATCAGGGAACGGACGCCGTAGCTCATATTGCTTTTGCTCATATTCATGACGTGCTTCATTTCCTCCAGCGTCATCGGCTTGTCCTCAAAGAACATGATGCCGTAGAGCTGCCCGAAGGAATAATTCGCTCCATACAAGTCCATCGTCTGTGCTATCGCATCAATCATGGGACGCAGCAGCTGCTCCCTTGGAGATAAATGCGGGTTGTCCCCGCCAAATGCGGCCTGTTTCATTCGCTGCACCTTCACTCTACTTAGAATCGTTCTCTCTACATTACACAAAACTGAAGCTTCGTTACAGGGTTCCTGCAAATTTTACACAATTTCCGAACGATGTTTACCTCCGCTTGACCACAGGGCCGCCGCATGAGTATACAATTTTTTTTGAACAGAGGAGCGTTCCTCTGCATTATACCGCAAAACAAAGCTGATGGAATGGGGTATCGGAACGAAAATGACACGCTCAAAGGTTATTAACGGCTTGAAGCCCGTGCTGTTCACGCTGCCGGCGATGGTCCCGTTCGTTCTGTTCTGGCTGGCGCCGCTGTTGTATGTGCTGTATCTCAGCTTCACGGAATGGGACTTTATGAGCCCGGAGAAAACTTTTGTCGGATTGCAAAATTATGCGGATCTCTTCAGCAATCCGGCCTTTTACAAAGCGCTGAGAGTGACCGTGCTCTTCTGTGCAGGCAGTGTGCTGCCGATCATCCTGCTGGGACTGGGACTGGCGCTGCTGATGAACCGCAAGCTGAAAGGCTCCGCGCTCTATCAGGTGCTGCTGTTCTCGCCATGGGTCACACCAACTGTCGCTGTATCGATTGTCTGGTCGTGGATCTATGAGCCCGAGGTCGGCCTTGCCAATACGGTGCTTGATGTCCTCGGGCTTGAAAAAATCGGCTGGCTGCAGGACCCCAGATGGGCACTGATCGGCGTACTGCTCGTGACCATCTGGAAATCGGTGGGCTGGGCGATGATCTTTTATCTGGTGGCGCTGCGGAATGTGCCTTCAGACCTGCTCGAAGCCGGGGAACTGGATGGTGCAAGCGCGGCGCAGAAGTTCTTTCGCATCACCCTGCCGCTGATCTCGCCAACTACCCTGTTTCTATTCGTAGTCCAGCTCATCTCGGCGCTTCAGGCCTACGATCAGATCAATGTGCTGACCCAGGGCGGCCCTTCCGGCTCCACCCGCACCCTGCTGTACCTGTATTATCAATCCGCCTTCGAATCGTTCCAGATCGGAGAGGCTTCCAGTGTAGCAGTTGTTCTTGTCTTCATCTGCATGCTGCTGTCCGTATTCTCATTTGGCATCAGCAAGCGGACCACGCATTACCAATAACCCTTACATTGTCCAAAAGGAGGTCTCACCGCTTGCGTATGCTCACACGGCTGGGCGGAACGGCCCGCCATCTGTTTTTTGCCGCGCTCGCCCTGCTGATGGCTTTTCCATTCTACTGGATGGTCACCAGTGCGCTGAAAACCAATGATGAAATCTGGCGCTCCCCGCCTACGCTCTGGCCCGAGGTGCCGCTCTGGGGAAATTTTACCGCGGCCTGGAATGAGGCCCCGTTCGCAAGGTACATGGGCAACAGCATTTTTGTCGCCACTTCCATTGTCATTCTGCAGATCATTAATTCCGGTATGATGGCCTATGCGCTGACGCATATGAAATTCCGTTTGAAGGGGCTTTTTGCGGGAGTGATTCTGTTCGGTTATATGGTTCCGGCTACGGCTGTTTATCTGCCCGGCTATCTTGTGCTGTCCGAGCTGCATCTGCTGAATTCCTATGCCGGCCTGATTCTCTCCAACTGTGTGAGCATCTTCGCGATCTTTCTGATCAGACAGGCGTTCCTGCAGGTCTCGCATGAGCTGGTGGAGGCTGGTGAAGTAGACGGTGCCTCGCATATGCGGATTCTGTGGACGGTGCTGGTGCCGGTTACGAGATCTTCCTTTGCCGTGCTGGCGCTGATTACCTTCATTGAACAGTACAACAATTATTTCTGGCCGATGCTGATTACCAAAGACCCTAACCTCCAGCTGGTCTCGGCCGGTCTGCGCAGCTTTTTCGTGGAAGGGGGTGCATACGGATTACAATGGCCGCTGATCATGGCCGCCAGCGCCTTCACCATCGCCCCGCTGCTGCTTGTCTTCCTGCTGGCGCAGAAAACGATTATGCAAAGTGTCAATATGACGGCAGGTTCAAGTAAAGGCTGAAATCTTACATTTATGAAAAAGAGGAGAATGATGATGAACGTATTAAAAAGGTTGCCTCTGGTATCCATGATTGCCGGATTGACAGTGCTCACGGCGTGTAGCGGGAATTCCGCTTCGAATAACGTTACGGCGGCAAACGGTGCCTCCGCAGCCCCTGCGGCAGACGCCGCCGCTCCAGCCCACAGCGAACCGGTAACCATTGAATTCTGGTATGGACTCGGCGGCAAGCTCGGCGAAAATATGGAATCGCTCATTCAGAAATTCAACGCCTCGCAGCAGGAGGTCATCGTCAAAGGCATTGTGCAGGCAGACTACAGCGAAACCGAACAGAAGCTTCAGGCAGCAATTGCCACCGGACAGGTTCCGGCAGCAGTGCTCTCCTCCAATATGGACTGGGCGCGCAAAGGGTATTTCTCCCCGATGGATGAGCTGATCACTCAGCAGCCGGATTTTAATAAAGACGATTTTGTCCAGACCTTCCTGAACCAGGGCCAGGTTGACGGCAAGCAGTATTTCCTTCCGATGTATGGAACGACACAGATTATGTACTACCGCAAGGACGCTTTTGAGAAAAGCGGCATCGATGCAAGCCAGTTGAAGACCTGGGAAGACCTCGCTGCAGCCGCTGAGAAAATGGCCGTCAAAGACGGAGGTAAAACGACCTTCTTCGGCTGGGAGCCAATGTGGGGCTCCGGCAACATGATCGATGCTGTACTCAGCAAGGGCGGCAGCATTCTCAGCGAGGATGGCACTAAAGTGACAATCGACTCTCCTGAGTGGATCGAAACCTGGGATTTGTTCCGCAAATGGATTCATGAGGACAAGACCATGCGCATTCACTCCGGCGGACAAGGCTGGGAGTATTGGTACAAGACCATTGACGACGTGATGAAAGGCCAGGCGGCCGGATACACCGGTTCCAGCGGCGACCAGGGCGATCTGGATTTCAGTATCGTCTCTGCGATGGAGCAGCCGGGCTGGGCCGGAGTTGGCGAAGGCAAGCCGGTAGCACAGGCGATCATGGCCGGTATTCCTGCCAAAGCCGGAGATGCCGAAAGACAAGCAGCTATGAAATGGCTGACCTACTTCACGAACTCCGAGAACACCGCCTTCTGGTCGATCCACACCGGATATATTTCTGTCCGCCAGTCTGCGCTCGAAGATCCGGCATTCGTCTCCTTCAGCGAGACCAATCCGCAGATCAAAATCCCGCTAATGCAGGCTTCGCACGCCTCCGCTCCCTTCCAGGACCCTACCGGCGGCAAAATCAATGATGCGCTGACCATCGCTGCGGACAAGGTGCAGATTGAGAATATCCCGGCGGCTGAGGCCCTGAAGGAAGCGCAGCAAACCGCCCAGGCTGCACTGGATAAGGTAAAATAGACGGAAGCTGACTTGAATTATAATTGAAGGGGGCGGCAGCATGCCCGAGCTCATCACACCGCAGGGGAGGCATTCTATATCTGCGATCTTGTTCGACAAGGACGGCACGCTGCTCCAGTTCGTCACCCTCTGGGGAAGCTGGAGCGAGTGTGTCCTGGCCCAGTTCACCCGGCAGTTGGAAGAGCGCGGTCTTGCATTCCCGGCACAGCACCTGGCCTCTCTGCTGGGGACCGTTCACGACGCCGGGGGCCGAATCACCGACTATGACCGGAATGGCCCCCTCGCCATGGGGACGATGAGCGACCTGTACGCCATCCTGTCCTGGCAGGGCTATCTGCTTGGCTTGTCCTGGGCAGAGTCCAGGGAGCTGGTGGATCTTTGCCGTCAGGAAGCGGATGCAATGCTGGAACGGAGCCGCCCGGTGCTCCCGCTTCCCGGCCTGCTCCGTTTCCTGGACGACTGCGCAGCCAGCGGTGTTGTCCTCGCCGTAGTAACCGCCGATGAAACGTCAGCGGCGGAGAACCATCTCCGCTGGCTTGGCATCCGTGAATATTTCTCCGTCGTGATCGGCACGGATCAGGTCGAGCGGGGCAAGCCTTTCCCCGATATGGCGCTGCTCGCCTGTGAGCGGCTAGGGGTACAGCCTGACGAGGCCGCCGTGATTGGCGATACGAACGGCGATATGAGAATGGCCAAGGCCGCTGGGGCGGCAGTGGCCGTTGGGATTACCGGGGCGGTGACAGCCGGGAAAACAGTTGCAGATGTGGCAGGTGATGCAGTTAACAGTATGGGAAGTGTGGCTGGTAATGCAGGCCTGGACAGTGATATAAGAGTTACAAGGGCCGTTCGTGCAATAATAGCGGATGCAAGTCTTTTACCGGATGCCGATTCTATTGTGCAGTCCTATGCAGAGCTTAGTATTGGAAGGAATACAAGGTGAGGGCCGAAGGGGCGTGGGCCTGGATTTTTCTCGTCATGGCGATTCTGTTCGAGCTCTCCGGAACCATCTCCATGAAAATATCCCATGGCTTCACCCGGCCCTGGCCCTCCGTGCTGATGTTCCTGTTCTATGGGATCAGCTTCACCTCGCTGAATATAGCGCTCACCTCGATCAAGGTCGGAGTAGCCTATGCGGTATGGTCGGGTGCGGGAATCATCCTGATTTCCGTGGTGGGAGCGGTATATTTTGAAGAGCGGCTGACCCTCTCCTCCCTCTTATGGGTGACCGTTATTGTGGCCGGAATTGTCGGCTTGAACATAAGTACTAAGGGGCATTAGGGCACCGTCGGCGATAACACTCGCAGGTTGATTCAGTTGTTTCGGCAGCCCGATTGACGCTCTGAAGCAAATTGCCCTGAACTCGTTGCGGACCTGAAGCTATTTCATTCTTAATCGTCAATCCAGCTTGTAACCATTCAATACCCAAGGAGGCTCTCTCGCGAATGAGTACAACCCCATCAGGCGGACAACAGCCACTGCTTACCTTCCAGATCATCACAGATACTCATGTTACTGCAGATCCCTCACACGAATATAATCAGAATTTCGGGCGGGCGCTGCAGGATCTGGCGGACTATGCTCAAGGCAGCAGCGGGATCATGCATATCGGGGACATTACAGATCATGGCTTCCCGGAAGAATACGAAGAGGTGCACCGCATCCTGAAGCTGCATCAAGCATCACTCCCGGAGATCCGCTATACGTTAGGTAACCATGACGTCGGTCTCGGCCACTGGGAATCCCGCCTGGCCATGTACACTTCCCGTATGGGAATGCCCGGCCCCTATCATGACCACTGGATTGGCGGATATCATTTTATTTTTATGGGTACGGAGGAAGGCCTTCCAACGTTCTGCAGTCTGTCGGAGGAGCAGCTCCGGTGGCTGGACCGGAAGCTTGGGGAACAGGTGGTCAGTGGACAGTCGAAGCCTGAGCAGCCGGTTTTTCTTTTCCTGCATCAGCCGCTGAAGGACACTGTAGCCGGATCGCTGGCGTCCCAGGAATGGTACGGTGTTAATCAGGATAAGGAGCTCCGTTCCATCCTGTCCAAGTATCCTCAGACTCTTCTTTTTACCGGCCATACCCACTGGGAGCTTGAGGTAGACAACACGATGTATCCCGGCAACGGGGAGACGGCTACCATGTTCAATAGCGCTTCAGTGGCTTACCTCTGGACGAATGCGGATGAGCACAAGACCGGCAGCCAAGGCTTCTATGTGGAAGTCTACAGCGATAAAGTACTTGTAAAGGGAAGGGATTTCGCCACGGGGAGCTGGATAGAATCGGCGCAATACGAGGTGATTACGTCCGTAAATGTACGCGGTTAATACCTTTACAGATGTATGTTTACCAAACAAGACATATACTTTTCAGGTGCCGGAACATCGGTTACATTGATTTAAACAGCTATAACAAAAAGCAGCTTTCTCCCGTTAGTGGAGAAGGCTGCTTTGCGTGTGGGCTGCTCTGATGCTCGCAGCAGCAGAGCATTAGATCCGAATATTAACGGCATTCTGTCATTATTTCCGTCCCCCTCCGGCCCAGAATCAGAGGTACTTTTACCTCTGATTTATTCATTCCCGGGCGGATCGGCAGAATCAGAGGTACTTTTACCTCTGATTTGTTCATTCCCGGGCAAATCGGCAGAATCAGAGGTACTTTTACCTCTGATTTGTTCATTCCCGGGCGGATCGGACCGTTGTCCATCCCCTCTGGGCCCGGTCCCTGATTAGCCTATGCTACCTGGCTCAAAACGCAGGCAAAGCAATATCCGCATAGTTGTCTTCAAGGAATTTCTTCACTTCCGGGCCGCTGATGCGCTTCGCCAGCTTTTGGATGGCTTCAGAATCCTTGTTGTCTTCACGGGCTACTAGTGTAATCGTGAATTCGGAGTCGTCACCTTCGGTGATCAGCGCGTCCTTCTTCGGTGTCAGTCCGAGCGGGCTGGCATACGCCGGAGTCATTGCCACCAGGTCGGCGTCATCCAGCATACGGGCCAGCATCAGCAGGTCAACTTCCTGGAACTTGAATTTTTTGGCGTTCTCGGTGATGTCGGCCTGGGTCGCTTGAATGCCTACACCTTCCTTAAGCTTGATTAGTCCCGCTTTGGCGAACATTTGCAGTGAGCGCCCAATATTGGAAGGGTCATTCGCCATCACCAGCGTTGCGCCCTCCGGTAGATCGGCAATTGCCTTATAACGCTTGGAATAGCCGCCGTAGATGGCGTCATATACAGGCTGCACCGGTACCAGCTTGGACCCCTTACTGGCATTGAATTGCTCCATGTAAGGAACGTGCTGGAAAAAGTTCGCGTCCACTTCCTTATTCGCCAGCGCCTCATTAGGCTGGACATTATCAGACAGAATAACGACCTCCATCTCCACACCGTCTTCCTTGAGCAGCGGCTTCACGATATCAAGGATATCGGTCATCGGCGGAATGAGCGAGGCTACTTTAATTTTGACAGGTTCGGTTCCGGTTGCTGCCGGTGTAGTGGCTTCCGGTGTGCTTTCAGCCTCCTTGTTATTTCCACAGCCTGCCACAATCAGGACCAGTACGAGCAGCATAAGTGTATATTTCAATGTTTTTTTCATTTGTGCAGTGAACCCCCATTTTATATATATTTGTTATCTTGGTTATAAGTCTCCCTAGATCGCTCAACGTTTATCCAGCAGCCTTGCCAGCGTGCTCCCGGCATACTGAATGAACTGAACCAATACGATCATCACGAGAATGGCGTAGACCATCACCTCTGTCTCAAAACGCTGATACCCGTAGCGGATGGCAAAATCGCCAACCCCACCCCCTCCGACCACGCCCATAACGGTAGAAAAGGAAATAAAGCTGATTGTCGAAGCCGTCAGTCCAAGCACCAGACCTGAACGGGCTTCCACATACAGAAACTTGAAGATCAGTCCCGCCTTCGAGGCTCCCATGGACAGCGCAGCTTCAATCGTCCCCTTCGGCACCTCCAGTAAGGATTGCTCTACCAGCCGCGAATAATAGGCGATAGCGACAATGGACAGCGGCACAGTAGCCGCCATGGTACCGATGGCCGTACCCACCAGAATACGGGTAACGGGAATTAGCGCTACTACCAGCAGCAGGAACGGGAAGGAACGGACCACGTTGACAATGCTGTTCAGCGTTAGCGACAGCATCTTATTTTCATACAGCTGGCCCTTGCGGCAAAAATATAAAACAGTCCCGAGCGGAAGCCCCAGCAGCACTGCTGCGCCTACCGATACGCCCACCATCACAAACGTTTCTCCGATGGACTGCCACATCTGATCCTGGTATTTCAGCATACTCTCAAACATGGGCTTCCCCCGCTTTGCCTGTAATCCGCTCACGGTAGCTTCCCGCATGGCCTTCCGGTTCCAGAAAACCGCCATCTTCGCGGGAAAAGGAATCGACGATCCGTCCGCCTTCCATGACGGATACGTCGGTACAGATCCTCCGTACAACATCGAGCTCATGCGTAACAATGACTACAGTTACCCCCAGCTCGTTATTGATATGCTGGAGTACGCCGAGGATATCTGCCGTTGTCCCGGGGTCCAGCGCGGAGGTCGGCTCATCGCACAGCAGCAGCTTCGGGCTGTTCGCCAGCGCGCGGGCGATCGCCACCCGCTGCCGCTGCCCTCCGCTGAGCTGGGCCGGGTACTGCTCTGCTTTGCCCTCCAAGCCCACAAACTGCAAGCATTCCCGCACCCGCTCCATCCGGCTGCTCCGGGGTGCCCCGGCCAGCTCCAGCGGAATGGCCACATTCCGGCTGACAGTAGCGTTGCCTACCAGATTGAACTGCTGAAAGATCATGCCGATCTTCTGCCGCTCCTTGCGCAGCAGCTTCTCCGGCATTCCCGTTAGCAGACTGCCGTCTACCGTCACAGTACCTTCATCGGGACGCTCCAGCAGATTGATCAGCCGCAGCAGGGTGGATTTACCGGCACCGCTGGCTCCGATGATCCCGTGAATGGCACCCGCACGAACGTTGAGAGATACATGGTCAACCGCGCAATAACGGCCTTCTTTCAGGCCGAAGCTTTTGCTTACTCCACTCAGCGCTAGAATATAAAGCCCTCCTTCCAGACTGCCTGAACTTGCCAGATTACAGCACTTGGTTTCGCAGCTAAGTGTATTACAATTATTTAAAAACTGTTTTATTAAAAATCTCTTTAAATAATAAGGTATTTTCTCTTCTGTGTCATCATTTTTCTGAAAATGATATATCAAGGCTATGGAAGGCATTGCCCCTAAAATGGGCTGTCCTCTTTTCTCCAAATGATTCACTAAGCTGTCCTAATCCATACGTGGCCTAAGCCGGTGTGAAATAATCATCCCCGCAGGAATCATCTGCTTTGGTTCGTCCCCTATCAATGAACTCGCTTAGATTACCCTTTACTCTAAGTCCAACTATGTAAGCTGAACTTATGGTTCTCCAGAGAACGACCTAGGGAAATTATTTTTGCTATTCCAGGACACAACGGCTGCCCCACCTTTTCGGATGAATTCCACTTCATTTTCCTGCAACTCCCCACACGTGTCTTTTCATCCCTCAGTCTCTCCATATGGGGTCCCTTCCCGAATCAATCCCCGAGTAATGCGGACAGGAAATCCGTTATAGGGGCGGATCAAGCCATTCTGCGGGGCAAAACGGACTGAGATTCCGTTATTTGATCGATCTCCCCTCATTCTGGGCTCAAACAAAGGATATAAGGGCTCCTGTGTCCGAATCATCCAGAAAAGCAGGCTTTTTCACAAAATAAGGTCTTCTCCGTCCGCTTCACTCCGCAGATGGCCCCCATCACTCCTGCACACCTGTATCCTTTGAAAGCTTTCAAGATATCCACATGTTTTTACATTGTATAATTTCTATATAATGTAAAAACACCGCTGACCGAAATCAGCGGTGTCTCATTAAAGCATAGATCTCAGACCTTCAACCCGGCCAGCCGTTCAAAGGCAGCCTTCGGCCGGTGCTCTTCGTCGAATAGAAACGGCCAGTTCTTCCGCCCCCGGACCGGAAAATCATCCAGCCAGGTATAATCATCCGCCGCTCCCCAGAAGGTGACCGACGAGATGACCCCGCTGTATTCCTTCAGCAGCCGGAACACAGATTCATACCGCTGTGCCTGCAGCTCCAGCAGCTCTGCCGGAGGGGTCTTGAGATCCGTCCGCCGGTCCTCAAAGCGGAAGAGGGACATGTCCAGCTCAGTGAGCTGGAGCTGTAGGCCAAGCGAGGCATATTTCTCAATCGCTGCGCGTATTTCATCCAGCGGCGGATCAAAAAGGTTCCAATGTGCCTGCAAGCCCACACCGTGCACTGGGGTCCCCTGCTCCAGCAGCGACTTCAGCAGGGTATAAATCTTATCCCGCTTCTTAGGGTTCGATTCGTTGTAATCATTGTAGAACAGCAGCGCCTGCGGGTCGGCAGCATGGGCGTATTCAAACGCCTTGGAAATGAAGCCCGGACCGGCAAGCTCCAGCCATTTGGAGGGCCGCATAAGCTCTTCGCCTTCGTCGGCAATGACTTCATTCACCACATCCCAAGCGTAAATACCGCTTTTGTAGCGTCCTACTACCTTGTGAATATGTGATTCCAGCCGTTCCAGCAGGATTTCCTTGCTTACGGGACCGCCTTTTCCGTCCGCAAACAGCCAATCCGTGGTCTGGTTATGCCAGACCAGGGTATGCCCGCGCATCGCCATCTGATGTTTACGGGCGAAGGCAGCCAGCTCATCGGCCGCTCCGAAACGGTATACATGCTCCTCGGGATGGAGGCTTTCGAACTTCATCTCATTTTCGGCAGTGATACTGTTGAAATGGTATGCCAGCAGATGCTCCTGCGAGCGAATGGTATGCGGGTTCACCGCTGCGCCAATCTTGAAATCTGCGGCAAATAAGTTTTTCAGTGCAGGCTCTGTAAAGTCCCTGCTCCCTCTCATGTTATAACCTCCCTATCATAACTCACAATCGGCGGGTCTACTCTTTTACACTGCCGACATTCAGGCCCACAACAAAATACTTTTGCATGAATGGATAAACCACGAGAATAGGCACGGAGGCCACAATCGTAATCGCCGCCCGGATCGACAGCGGAGTCACCATTGCTTTTGCGGAATCCTGATCCATCCCCACCCCGGCGGCAACGTTAGGATTACTGTTCGAGTTCATCGTTGAAGACAGCAGCTTCATCAGCTCATACTGCAGCGTGCTTAGACTTTGCTTGGAAGAAGTGTAAATGAAGGCGTCGAACCAGGAGTTCCAGGCCCCTACGGCCACAAACAGCGCAATGGTTGCCAATACCGGCTTACACAACGGGAATACAACACGCATGAAAATTTTGAAATCACCAGCACCGTCAATACGGGCCGATTCCATCAGGCTTTCCGGCAGCGTGCCGATATAGGTGCGGATAACGATCATATTGAAGGCACTGATCATCGAAGGAAAAATATATACCCAGAAGCTGTTCAGCAGGTTAAGCTCCTTGATCAGGAAATACCCCGGAATCAGACCGGCGCTGAAATACATGGTAAGCACGAAGATCACAGTGATCGGTTTGCGGAACACATATTCCTTGCGGCTCAAGGTATAGGCCAGCATTGTGGTCAGGAAAATATTCAGAATCGTCGAAATCACCGTACGTGCCACCGAGATCCAGAACGCATCATAGATGGTGCCGGAAGCAAAGATAGCCTTGTAATTCTGCGTGGTCCACACTCTCGGCCACAGATAGATGCCGCCGCGTATCGTATCATTCCCTGCATTGAACGAGACGGCAATCGTATTCAAAAAGGGATATAAGGTCACGAGCACCAGACAGATCATGAACACCGTGTTGAAGCTATGAAAGAGCACGGGTTCCAGTCCGCCGGGTCTCAAACGTTTTTTCACAGATATGCCTGACGTCGTGCCAGGACTGATTTGCTGGTTCGCCATGCTATAACAACCTCTCTTCCCCGAGCCGTTTCGCGGTCCAGTTTGCCATCAGCAGCAAGGTGACGCTAACGACCGTCTTGAAGATCCCGCCTGCGGTGGCCAGTGAATAGTTGCCTTGGGCCAGCCCGTATTTGAGTACGAAGATATCAATCGTTTCCGACCAATCCATTACAAGCCCGTTGCCGAGCAGATACTGCACTTCAAAGCCCGCTTCGAGCACATGCCCTACAGACATGATCAGCAGGATGACAATCGTTGCCTTTATCCCCGGAAGTGTCACAAATCTCATTTTTTTGTACCGGCTGGCACCGTCGATTTCAGCAGCTTCATACAGCGCCGGGTCAATGGAGGCAATGGCAGCCAAATAAATAATCGTATTCCAGCCGACTTCCTTCCAGACATGTGAAGCGCCGACGATTCCCCAGAAGTATTTGCCTTCACTGAGCCACAGAATCGGGTCCTTAATGATATGAAGCTTCATCAGGACGATGTTGACGATCCCGTCATTGATGGAGAGCGATGTGGCTACAATCCCGGTAACAATAATCCAGGACAGGAAGTGAGGCAGGTAGGAAATGGTCTGCACCACTCTCTTCCAGAACACCTTGCGGATCTCGTTCAGCAGCAGAGCAAGGACAATTGCAGTGACGAATCCCAGAACCAGGTTGATAACCCCCATCGCCAGCGTATTGCGCAGCACACGGAGGAAATTATCGTCGGTAAACAGGAATTTGAACTGCTTGAAGCCCACCCATTCCTGCTCACTGAAGGAACGGCCCGGCCGGTAATTCTGAAAAGCCATGGTCCAGCCCCACACAGGAACATAGGCAAAAAGAATAATATACAGCAATAAGGGAACAGACATCCAAATCAGCTGGTTCTGATTTTTGATCAGCGACCACGTAACGGGCTGCTTCTTTTTTTTCTTTGGATGCACGGCGACGCTCTCTTTCCCTACAGTCTCATCCATATTGGTTTATCTCCCCACACAATCATTAGAATTCAGGAGGTGGAGGGCCATCGTTCAGCCCTGCACCTCCTGTTGTTCCCGATACAGTAACGGACAGTCTATTTACTCCACTTTTCAATTCTCCATTTGATTTGCTCGTTGATTTTATCTTCATAGGCTTTCACATTGGCCTTCTTGATGTCACTGACATAATCGTTCCAGATAGAATCGAAATCACCCGGATCAGCCAAAATTGCTTTCGGCAGGAACTTGGTGGACAGTTCATTCAGCTTGGTGTTGGCAATTTTAGCATCCGAGCCTTCCACCAGGTCAATGGACCAGGCCGGGTAGTAGACCGGGTTTGCTGGCGGCTTGCTGAAGAAATCCACGTAGCTGTTGTACCCGTATGCATCCAGAACCTCTCTGTCGTAAGGCTTCACACTGGCCGCATATTCTTCAGGCTGTGCTGCGGCATCCGTAGAGTTGCCATCGCTGTAGCTGCCTTCAAGCTTAGGCAGAAAACCGTAGAAGGTCTTGGCTTTATTCGCCAGCTGCCAGGTTGGATCAGAGGCATTGTCCCGCTGCTCTTGGGTTCTGATATATCTGCCGTTCTCGACCTGGTAATCTTCGCCTTCAATTCCCCAGGAAAAGGTCTTTTGCCAATCCTCACTGATTAACGTATCCAGCAGCTTGATGATCTTTACAGGGTCTTTGGCGTTAACGCTGATTCCAAAGCCGTTGTTAAGATTCAGAACAGCCAGATCCCGGTAGTAGTCTTTGGTGGACTCGTCATATACGAGAGGAAGCCCTACATAGGTCCGTTCGATTTTACCCTGCGTGGTCAGTGAATCCTCCGCTGCGTTAAAGTTCCAGTGCTGGTCGAACATCCCCAGAACCGTACCACTGGACAGCTTCGCCATATACTGATCATAGTTCTGGACGAAGGTTTCCTTGTCGATCAGGCCCTTCTGATTCATTTCGTTCAGCTTCTGATAATATTTTTTGGCATAATCCTTGTCGGCAAAAATCTCCGCTACCCCATCCTTCACCACTACACCGCCATCGTTCGGATGGCCGATCAGATGCTGAGGTGCATTGAACAGCCCCCAGTTTCTCCAGTCTGAGTTCAGAATTTCGAAGCCAATGGTCGGGCTTCCGTCGATCTTCGGATATTTTTCTTTGTATTTGGCAATCAGATCGACATATTCATCCAGTGTTTTGACTTTTGGGTAACCGAATTCTTTAAGAACGGCTTTTTGAATCCAGAAGGCCGGGCCTGAGTACCATGAGCTGTTTACTTCGCCGTTATATACCCCATAGTTCGGCAGAATGTAAATATGACCGTCATTCGGGTCCTTCATCATGTTCCAATAATCAGCATAATGCGCTTTCAAGTTTGGTGCGTATTGTTCGATCAGATCCTCCAGCGGAATATAAGCGCCTGCCGCTGTAAGCTTCGTATTCCCGGTCATCATATCAGGGTAATCCTGCCCCGCGATCATAACGCCCAGCTTCTGATTGATATCCCCCGCCAGATATTCAAAGTTAAAGGTCGCTCCTGTTTCATCCTTGATCTTTTTAAAAATCTTGTTGTCCGGCGTAGGCTGCTGCCCGGCTTCACCGATGAAAACGCTGATGTTGAACGGCTCCACCTTGCCATCCGTATCCGCTGCAGCCGTCTGTGCCGCATTGGCCTTATTATCTGCAGCAGCGTTGTTTTTGCCGTTATTGCCGTTATTGCCGCCGCAGCCCGCCAGTGTGAAGCTAAGGGATAACAGCATAATCAGGGAAAACTTGAACATGTTTTTCGACTTGCCCCCCATAAAGCACCTCCATATTTGGTTTGTATATCCGTTTTGTAAGCACTTACATGTCTAAATTATAGAGGTGCTGTGTTATAGAAAATACGACCGAACTAAAGGTATACCCCCAAAAAGTTTAGAACTTTGTATTGCGGTACTGCCCCGGGCCTATGCCCATTTTTTTCTCGAACTGCTTCAGAAACTGCCCATAATTCGCATATCCCACCTTGTCGGCGATTTCCGAGAGCTTCATCGTAGTTTCCCGGAGCAGAGCAGCCGCCTCTTCAATCCGCAGTTTGTGCAGCTGCTCATTGAAGTGAATTCCGTTCTTTTTGCGGAGCAGCTGCCCGAGATATACCGGATGCAGATAAAAGATCTCCGCCAGCTTCTGTATCGTCAGACTTTCGCGGTAATGCTCTCCGATATACTGGTTAATGTCCTGAACAATTCCATTGGCGCCTTGACGCTGCCCCTGTACCAGCAGATCAATGCGGGCTTCGCCGCAGGTTGACAACAGCTTCATTAACCTGGTTAAGTTAAGCATCGCCTGCTGCATTTCGGCAACGTCAAGACTTCCCGGCAGGATAGACCTGCGGGCTTCGCTGCCATTCGGGACAAGCTCGATTATCCGGTACATGAGGTGAATGACGAGCTTCTTCACCACTTCCGGAGCGATATGCTGTTCACGAAAACTGCGGGCCGCATCAGTTACCGCTTCTCTGAATCCCGCCAGATCGAGCGTATTCACCGGCGCCAATATGGCATCCATAAGCCGGATATGGTCGTAATGATAGCTGAATGAAAGATGCTGAACCTCCTGATAGGACAAATAGCCAGAGGGCTCCGGCCTGTAAAAGAAATGCAGCCCCGCTTCCTTCGCCGTCCGGTAGCTGTCCGCCAGGTGCAGCGGGGATGAGCTGGCGGCTCCGGCCGAAATCAATAGGGGCTTACCGGCATATTCCTCCTGCAGCAGGACAACCGCATGTGCCGCTGTATCCGGGGACTGGCTGCCATAGCCGTACACAACAGCAAAGCTGCCTGCTTCCATGTCTATTAGATACATCGCGGGCTGCCCGGCGATGAGAGCCGCCACCCTTCCCCGCAGCCCGGCATATTCCTCCGGTACCGTCTGAAGCAGCAGCACATTCCACCAGTCTATTCCTTCCGGCAATCCCGACGGAAGCTCCGGTGCCTGCCGGCTGTCCGGCTGCTTAAGCAGAAGTCCCTTAATAATTGCAGCCGCTTCCTGTGAGGCAGCGAGTTGATTCATCAGCAGCCGGCGGTTTTCCCGCTCCAGTTCTGCATAGATTTCCTTAAGTTCTTCAGACGTCTCCTCCGGAAAAATCGGCTTGAGCAAATAATGATGGATCCCATACCGGATAGCAGTCTGTGCATACTCGAATTCACTGTAGCCGCTTAATATCGCGAACCTGATCTTCTCCGGCTCTTCCCGGCGCCAGGCGGCAACCATCTCCAGACCGTTCATTACAGGCATGTTCACATCGGTAATAACCAGGTCGGGCTGCCGCTGCCGCATCAGCTGCATTCCCTCCCGGCCGTTGCTGCAGGTTCCGCAGATCTCGAAGCCCAGCGCCTCCCAATCGATCCACAGCAGCAGGCCCTCAAGACTGCTCGGCTCATCATCAATCAGAAGCACTTTATATTTCATCATTTACCCTCACCTTCCAGCGGGTTCAACCGTTCCAGCAGTCTGAGCGGGATACCAAAAGTGACAACCGTTCCCCGGTCCGGCGCACTGATAATCTCGAAGCGGACCTGATCCTCGTAATACAGCTCCAGCCTGCGGTATACATTACGCAGCCCGACATTCGCGCCCGAGGAATCCTCGTTCCGGATGGCATTCATCAGCTCCTTGACCCGCCCGGCTTCAATGCCCTTCCCGTTATCGGAGATGGTAACCTGCAGACGGTTATCCTCCACCGCTGTCTTCACTGTAATGATACCCAGCCCCTCAATCGTCTGCAGCCCGTGCTTGCAGGAATTCTCCACCAGTGGCTGCATGCTCATTTTGGGAAGCTTGTATCTTTTGGACTGCTCATCAATTTCGAACACATAATCAAATTTATCCCTGAACCTGAATTTTTCGATCTTCAAATACATCTCAATGAATGACATTTCCTCCTCCAGCGACACCAAGTCTTCTTTCCAGCTAAGCAGCCTTCGCAGCAGCCTGGACAAGCTTTTGACAATATCCGTCACATCGGAGTAGTTATTTTTGGTGCAGACCACCAGGATCGCATTCAGCGTATTGAACAGAAAATGGGGGTTCATCTGGCTCTGCAGGAAGTTCAGCTCGGCCCTGACGCGCTCCATCTCCAGATTTTTTTTCTGAATCTCCAGCTTGTACACATCATTGATGAGCGAATTGATCCGGGTGGTCATCCGGTTGAAGTTATGGATCAGCCCCCCGATCTCGTCACGGCCCTCGTCGATGCGGATCAGCTCGAACTTCTCGTTCGTCACCTTCTGCATATGTCTCGACAGCCGTTTGACCCGGTAGTTATAGGATCTCAGCATCACATAGATAAATCCGCTGGTCAGCAGCGTGATTGTGGTCGCCAGAAAGGCGGCATACAGCCGCATGTCAAGCACCGCCTGGGCAATCCGCTCCCCTTGGGTAATCCCGACAATCCGCCAGCCCTTCAAGTAATTGGCTGTGCCGACTGCTGCGATATGAACATCCTCCTTCGGCCCTTCATCCAGCTTTTTGAACAGCGGATAAGGCTCGTTGGTTACCCTTTGGTAGCCGCTGTCCGCCGACATGACAATCTGATTCTGCTCATTGACCAGATACAGGCTGAGATAATCCTTTTCACGGGCAATCACATCATAGATCTCCGTAAGATCCAGATCGATCCGCACCAGCTTCTCGTATGTATTGTAAGCCCTAAAGCTGTTCATCGTCTGGACCACGCTGAGGGCAGGAATGGACGTTGAGGCATTGCCATTGTCACTAGTTCTGTAAGCGCTAACAATAACCTGGTTATGCGAAGTCCGCAGCTGTTTGTACCAGTCGCTGGACCAGACCCGGTTATTCATGATCTGATAGTTGCCCCCGTTCACGATGGACCGGTTGTTCGTAAATATACTGATCCGCTCAATCTGGTTGTTCACCGGCATATAGCTGTTCAACCGGTCCCGCAGCTGTTCATCATACGCACTGTAGAAGTCGATGGAATCCTTATATTTCCGGTCCAGCATTTCATACAGGTTCTTGTCCGTCGACAGTGTGTAGCTGACCGCAACACCGCCCTCGATGAAATCATGAATATCCTTCCGTGCCCGCTCCAGCGAAATCTCCAGATTCTGCTGTTCCCTGGATTTGATCAGATCGGTGATCCGGTCCAGAAAGATCAGGTTGATGATCATTATCGGAAGCAGGACGCCTACGAAGTAGATCAGAAAAAACTTATAGTTCAGCGGAATATCATTGACGAAATGAGCAAATCGGAATCTTTTTTTCTCCATGGCATGCACCGGCTTTCTTAGAGCTGCTTGTTCTTGCCCGCATGTTTGTATACGGAGGGCGGGACCCCCACAATCCCCTTGAATTTATCAATAAAATAGTCCGTGTTCGAAAAACCGACCTGCAGCGCGATATCTGATATTTTGAGCTGTGTCCGCTTGAGCAGGCCTTTGGCCTCTTCAATCCGTTTTTCATTCACATATTCACTGAAGCTGCGGCCGGTCTCCTTACGGAAGAGCTGTCCCAGGTAGGTGGAATTCATATGGAACTGCCTGGCCAGATCCTGCAGCTGCAGCTTCCCCCGGAACTCAAGATCCACATACTGAATGACGTTAAATATCGTATTTCCTTCGTTGGCCTGCTTCAGTTCCGCCAGATAGGCCACACTCTGCTCACACAGCCTGTACACATAACTGCTCAGCAAAAAATAATCGCCCAGCCCCCCGAGATCTCCGTATTCAGCCTGCAGCTTGCCCATCAGCCGGTCAGGGTCACCGTTCATCTCCGTGATGTGGCGGCATAAGGTCATTTCCAGATGGGCTACCCCGGTCTGGACCTCTTCAACCGTAAGCCGCTTGCCGGCAAACACTGCAAAGGTTTCCTTGACACAAGACTGCAGCATCGCTGCTTCACCCGCCTTAATCTTGTTCAGGAGTGCAGCGAACCCCTCTTCATGCTTCCTCTTCTCCGGCCAGCATTGCTTCAGGTCCCTGTAATGGAAAATCCCGCTGCGCCCCCGCTGGTACTTGAGCTTCCACACCTCAAGGGTCTGCAGATAGCTGTCCCGGATAGAGGCAATGCCGGTCAGCCGGTCGCTGACCATTACAGCTACCGGCTCCTGCAGCTGTCCGGCCAGCTCCCTTTGCAGCAGACTGACGGCTCCTTCCAGAGACTCGGAAGATAAGGAAGCGGACTGTACAATCAGGCCAGCCCTGCCCGTCCCGTCCTGGAATGTATAGCTCAGCTCCCAGGGAAACCCCGTATCCTCCTGCCTGCCCGCATCTAGCGCGGAGGCAGCCGCCGCTGTAAGAACGCATACCAGCTCGGTATCCTCTTCAAGCTGCAGGACATCCTGCGAGAGCTGGCGCAGCTCTTCGCTGCATTCGCCTTGAATGAACCGGCCCAGCAAGTGGCCTGCGATATAGGCCTGCTCCTTCCAGCGTTCTTGCTCGGAAGCGATTTCATTTTGGATCATGCTGCCAAGCTTGTCCAGGAGAATCCCGATCTCCTCATCGTCAATCGGCTTCAGCAAGTATTGATCCACCCGCTCACGCAGGGCCGTCCGGGCATAATTGAAGTCGTCATATCCGCTCAAAATCACAAACCGCGGCGGCTTGGCCATGATTTGATTCAGTCTGGTAATCAGCTCCAGGCCATTGATCACTGGAATATTAATGTCCGTGAGCACCAAATCCGGCCGAAGCTCCTGAATCAGCCTCAATGCATCTGGACCGTTCAGGGCTTCGCAGCACACCTCAAAGCCATACCTTTCCCAATCCACCATTGTCCTTAATCCTTCAAGCACCCATGGCTCATCATCCACCAGCATCACCTTAAGCATATATCCCGCCTCCCTCTATTGTAAGAGTTGTATTAGCCAAATAATTATTAATTAGACTAGCACATTTGGATAATGTTGTGTACATTAACTGTAATAGCAAACTGCCCCGATGCTTCAACAACGGCATTTCTGGCGTTATTCGCTAAAGACACTTATGCGCAGCAGCACCAATATCCAGCTTAAACAGGGAAGTCCGCAGCCTGCTTCACGGCTGCGGACTTCCCTGTTGTACTGAAGCTATGAGACTTCATATGCTTCGTGCTGTTTATGATCTATGATCTGCTTCTATTTCCGTTGATGCGGATTCCCGTTCTCCAGCTCCGCACGAATCTTCAGGAACACCTGATAGCTCCGCTCCGCAACCTCTGAAATGGCAATCGGGTGGTAGCCGGGCAGATCGGCATACAGCGTATCATTCAGCGGTGCTGTCCAGCTGTCCGGCAGCCTGGCTGCTCCCAGCTTCGCTCCCATGATAGAGCCGACCGTTGCGCCGTTGCAATCCGTATCCATTCCGGCATATACCGAAGCCACAACAGCCTTCTCAAAATCGTCACCGCCATACACCAGCGAAGCGGCGACAATGGCGGCATTGTTATTGGTATGCACCGGATCATAATGGCTGAACTGATCCCACAGCCTGCTGACAAGCTCCCGCTCGGTGCCCGCTTTCTGCGCGATATCAATCCCCCGCAGTACATCAGCGGCCAGCCTGCTCGTCTGCGGAATCTCGCTCAGCCCGATTTCTACAATACGCTCATTGTCCAGCCCCGCGAACGCGGCAGAGATCATCGCAGCATAGAACATCTCGCCGTAGATTCCGTTCTTCACATGGGAAAAGGAAGCATCCCGCCAGCCCAGCTCGGCGGCCAGCTCGGGATATCCAGCCGCTCCGTAGGCCAGCCCGTCCGCGCGGATGGCTGCGCCGATCCACTCGCGGTACGGATTGAGGTGCATCCGCACCCGCTCCTGCCGCAGCGGCCAATCCTCCGGCTTCTCTCCGTGCAGATGGGAGGTTTCCTGGGCAAAATTCATGTAGGCCTGCGTCTCAGCCGTGCATACCTGGCTATAGGTCAGATGCCCGTGCCACAGCTTGCCGATATCCCAAGAATCCCAATCCAGCCCCTTCTGTTCTAGCAGCATGAGGCCCAGCAGGGTGTAGCGGATATCGTCATCGCTCTCCATGAACCGGATCGTTTCCCGGGTGCTGGCATACGACCAGTTGCTTAGACCCAGGCCGTATTCCGTCTCTGCCCGTGAATGCTCCGGGGTATATCCGGCAATCGGCCAAGCGTCTGCCCCGCGGAACCACAGCTCAATATTTTCCCAGCCCGGACGCCCGTCCTTCCCATATAAATAATCCCAATATTCCAGCGGTTTACCCAGCGCACAGCCAACACTTCTGCCCAGCCAGGCTCCGTAGAACCGGTCTCTCCACTGGTCCGGGGTCCACTCAAGCGTAAGCTTCCGTGGCCCTGCGGGGCGCAGCCGCCGTATCGCCGCGAGGTCTGACGGCTCCTCATACGGGTAGTCTTCCGCCACAGTAAGTGACATCAGCTCCCGGTAAACTTCCAGAAGCTTGCCTTCATCGCTTCCTGCGGCGGCAAGCTTCTCTGCCAGGCTGCCGATCCGGCAGCCCTCCTCCATACGCTGCAGCAGTTCTAGCCGCACCGTCTCCTGCAGCCGTTCCCAGCCCGCCATGCGTTATTGCGCTCCCGCCGCAAGCTTATGCTCCCGGTCAAGCCTGTCCAGCGAATCGAACAGCAGCTTCATGAAGGCTTCGCGGTCCACTCCCAGCAGCACCTCTGTATTGGCGGGATGCTCCGGCTTCTTGCGCCGGTCGGCAACCGTCATGCCCCGGGTCAGCTTGCCTTCGGTCTCCACAGTAACATACAGATGCTCACTTTCGAACAATTCCGGATGCAGCAGCCAGGCGATGGCACACGGGTCATGCAGCGCGCTGCCGACATAGCCCATTTTTTTACCATAGATTGAATAGAAATCCAGCAGCTCCCCCACCATCACGGACACAGGTCCCCGGGATTTCAGCTCCAGAATCTCCTCTTCAAAAATAGCCGCCTTATCCGTCACATCCAGTCCGCTCATTACAATGGGAATCCCCGATTCGAAGACAATACGCGCCGCTTCCGGGTCCACATAAATATTGAACTCTGCTGTTGTTGTCACATTCCCATAAGCCAAGCCGCCGCCCATCAGCGAAATCTTCTCAATCTTTTCCTTTACTTCAGGATAAGCTGTAATTAAAAGGGCAATATTCGTCAGCGGTGCCGTCGGCACCAGAGTGATTTTCTCTTCAGATGACCGGATGATCTCCAGCATGAATTCTACCGCGCCCTGCTCCACCGGCTTGAATCTGCTGGCGGGAAGCGCCGGACCGTCCATGCCGGATTCGCCATGTGCTTCCGCCCCGGTTACCAGCTTGCCGAACAGCGGCGCCGCCGCCCCCTTGGCCACAGGGATGTCGGCGTTCACAAAGCTGAGCAGCTTGAGCGCATTGTCCGTTATTTTATCAAGAATCTGGTTGCCGCCAACCGTCGTGATTCCCCGGATTTCCAGCTGCCCGGGATGAGCCAGCGCAAGCAGTATGGCAATGGCATCATCATGCCCCGGATCGCAGTCGATAATGATAGGTGTTGGCATCGTTGTCGCTCCCTTGTGTGTTTATCTTTAAAAATTATTTGGTAGTAGTAGTCTTAAGCTTCTTGTTCTTCTTCCGCGTTTCGGATACGGCGTAAATGATCAGGCCGATGACTGTCGCCACATAAGGAAGCGTAGCGATCAGCTCGGCTGGAATCTTCAGCACTTGAAGGGCATTGGCGAGCGCGTCGGCAGCCCCGAACAAGAGTGAGGTTAACGCTGTTCCAATCGTCGTGCTCCGGCCCATGGATTCAGCGGCAATCGCAATCCAGCCCCTTCCGGCGACCATATCGCGGGTGAACAGCGACAGATACCCCATCGACATGTAGGCCCCGCCCAGGCTGGCAAAAAATCCGCTGAGCAGGAGCGCAGTATACTGGATTTTGATCACGCTGACTCCTACCGACTGGGCTGCATGCGGATTCTCGCCTACCGAGCGGATGCGGAGTCCGAGTGGTGTTCGGTTCAGCAGATAATAGACCACAAGCACGGACAGAATCGAGAAATAGGTCAGAATATGATGTCCTGACAGAATAGGACCCAGTACCGGAATATCCTTCAGCAGCGGAATCTGTACACTGGGCAGCACTTTGCTCGCCAGGGAAGTGGACGACCCCTTGTCCCCGCTGAGCAGATACAGAATGAACACCGTACCGCCCGATGCGAACATATTGATCGCCACACCGCCGAGAATGATATGGGTCTTGAACTTCAGGGTGAAAAAAGCCAAAATCCCCGCAATAAGCGTACCCGACAACACCGCACCCAACAGTCCGGCCCAGGCGCTATGTGTATAGGCACTGACAATGACGCCGGCCAAAGCGGATACCAGCATAATCCCTTCCATCCCGATGTTGATGATGCCTGCACGGTTCGAGATCAGTGCCCCCAGCGCGGCGAACAGGATCGGCGTAGTCACACGCAGCACCGAGAAGGCAAAATCCGTCGTCAGAATGACGTTCAGCAGACTGTTCATGCTTCTTTCGCCTCCTTCAGCAGCATCCGGTTCTTCCAGAACTTGAGGAATTGCTCAGCAGAAATCAGCAGAATAATGACGGCTTGAATGATCGAGATCATCTCAGAAGGCACATCGGACAAACGCGCCATCAGGTCGGCACCAATCCGGATATAGGCCAGAAACAGCGCGGAGGCAATGACGGACAGCGGGTTGTTTTTAGCCAGCATCGCTACCAGGGCACCATCCAGGCCATATCCCGGCAGTGAGGTCCACTGAAAGCGGCTGTACATCCCGAGCACTTCTACCGAGCCGCCCATGCCGGCAATAAATCCGGCGATCAGGTGGACCAGGATAATCACCTTGGCCGTCTTCATTCCCGAATAGCGGGCGAAGTCCCGGTTGGCCCCCGTCATCCGCAGCTCATAGCCCCACTTGGTCCGGTAGAGGAACAGATGGGCCAGCACAATCAGCACCAGCACAATAATAAGTCCGGTATGAATCCGTGTGCCGGAGAAAATCTTGCTCAGCTGTGCTGTTTTTTCGAATTTAAAAGAAACATTGGCGAAGGCCTTGGCATCCCGCAGATGGTAGTTCAACAGGTATAGCCCCACACCAAACAAAATATTATTGAACATAAGTGAAGTTACGAGCTCATTGGCGTTCCACTTGGCTTTGAGAATGCCGGGAATCGCCGACAGCAGTGCGCCGACAATGGAGCCTGCGGCAATCGCCACCAGCGGATGCAGCCAGCCGCCCAGACTGAGATGAATAGCCAGTACAGAGGCAACGACACCTGAGAAATAAAAGATCCCTTCCGCCCCCAGGTTGAACATATTCGCCCGGAACAGGAGCGAGACGGCCAGCCCTGTGAACATCAGCGGAATCGCCATCTCAATAACGTTGCCGATATGACCCTTAGTGGATAACGGCTCCAGCAGGAAAATGCCGATCGTCTTCACCGGCTGGTCGCTGACCAGGGAGATGATCAGAAAAGCAATAATCAGCGCAATCACAATGACTGCCGCCGTCCGGACCGCTTCAAAATATTTGACTTTAAACATGGTTCACAGCCCTCCCGGTCTGCTCTTTGTCCTGCCGGCGGAGGCCCAGCATATACAGCCCCAATTCCTCTTCGCTTACTGCAGAAGGCTGATCAAAATAAGCGACGATTTGACCTTCATACATGACAAGAAGACTGTCGCTTAGCTCCAGAATTTCATTCAGATCCGCCGACACCAGCACAATCGCACAATTGTCCGAGCGCAGCTCCAGCAGCTTCTGGTGAATGAACTGTGCAGCTCCAATGTCCACACCCCGGGTCGGCTGCTCGGCAATGAGCAGCTGCGGACTGGTGGAGCATTCCCTGGCGACAACCACTTTCTGCATGTTGCCCCCGGACAGCATGCCGATCGGCTGCTGCGGGCCGGAGCAGCGCACTTTGAATTCTTCGACCAGCGAAGCGGCCAGAGCGGCGATCCTGGAGCTATTGAGAAAAGGTCCTTTATTCAACTCCTTCGAACGATACCGCGTGGATATCAGGTTGTCGGCAATGCTGGCCTCTCCCGCGGAGCCCTGGCGCATCCGGTCCTCGGGGATATAAGAGACTCCCAGACTGCGGATGCCCAGTATTTCCGCATCTCGGATATCCGTCCCGCCCACACTCACCGATCCGCTAGCCGATACGCCGTGAAGACCGCCTGTCAGCGCCTCGATCAGCTGCGTCTGCCCGTTCCCTTCGACACCGGCGATTCCGACAATCTGTCCTTCGCGGACCGAGAAGCTGACCTCCGACAAAAGTGCCTTCCCCTGACTGTCCATAACACTCAGCCGCTCCACTGAGAGTACCGGCTTGCCGTGCGGAGTCTTGTCCTTCTCATATTTCAGCACGACATCGCGTCCGACCATCAGCCGTGAGATTTCCTGCTCGGTCACTTCGCTGGTCTGGAAGACGCCTTCGCTTCTGCCGCCGCGCATAATGGTAATCCGGTCGCAGATCGCTTTGACTTCCTTCAGCTTGTGCGAGATAAATACAATCGTATGGCCCTGCTCCTTAAGCTGCTGCAGCTCGCGGAACAGCTCCTCCGTTTCCTGCGGGGTCAGCACAGCTGTCGGCTCATCAAGGATGAGGATTTGGGCTCCGCGCACCAATGCCTTCAGAATCTCCACCTTCTGCTTCATGCCGACGGTCAGGTCCTCTACCTTGGCTTTGGCATTGACCGCAAGATTATACTTGCGCGCCGTTTCCTCCGTCAGACGCACCGCTTCGTTATAGTTGAAGCTCACGCCTTTTCGCGGCTCCATGCCCAGCACCATATTTTCCGCCACGCTAAAAGAAGGCACCAGCATGAAATGCTGATGAACCATGCCGATGCCAAGGTCAATGGCGTCCTGCGGGGACAACAGCTTCACTTGGTCTCCCCGGATAAAGATCTCGCCGTCACTCGGCTCCTCCATTCCGAACATAATCTTCATCAGAGTCGATTTGCCGGCTCCGTTCTCTCCTGCAATCGCATGGATCTCGCCCTCACGCAAAGAGAATGCAACGTCCTTGTTGGCTACAACGCCGTTCGGATACACTTTGGTGATTCCCCGCATTTCCAGCAGAGCATTCGCCATGGGTCATCAACACCTTTCAACTTGGGTGATCTGAAACAACAGGCAGCTGGAACTCTTCATGGAAGAAGAGATTCCAGCTGCGGGAGCTGGCTTGCCTGTATTATTTAAGGTTTAACGGCATTACGGATGGCTTCCACTTCGGAGGTTTCCATGCCCATCGCGTTGTCGACCGTAATTTCCTTGCTGATCAGCTTCTGTTTCACTTCTTCTACCTTAGCCTGCAGATCTGCCGGGAGTACTTCTTTGTAGATGTCGTTCTCAGCGATGCCTACGCCATCTTCCACAAAGCCCAGCACATCGCGTTTGCCCATCTCCAGCGTGCCGTCCTGCAGTTTTTTCACGGCGCCGAGAATGGCCATATCGATCTTTTTGATGGCGGAGGTGACAATCAGATTGGCTTTTTCACTATCCGTGTCCTTGAGCAGCATCGCCTGGTCGGAATCGACGCCGATCGCGTATTTGGTCTTCTCTTTCGCTGCATCAAAGATGCCAAGTCCCGTTCCGCCTGCTACGTTAAAAATCACATCCACACCCGAGTTGTACTGGATCAGCGACAATTCCTTGCCTTTGGCCGGGTTCACGAAATCGCCTGCATACGATACCGCCACCTTCACATCCGGATCAACATACTGCGCACCCTGAATGTAGCCGACGAGGAATGCGTTAATCCCGGGAATGTCCATCCCGCCCACGAATCCGATGATGTTCTCCGGGTTGGCATTCGGCATATCGGACTGTGTAGCAAGCGCCGCTACCGCCCCTGCCAGAAAAGAAACCTCATTCGTCGAATAAGACATGTTGTACATATTCTCCGGCGCTTCCTCGATGTCGGTGTCGTAGTTGATGAATTTTTTATCCGGATTAGCCTCAGCGGTTGCATTGAACATTTCGGTAATTTCCGATCCGCCCGAGATGACAACATCCCAATCTTCAGCAGCAATATCGTTAAAAGTCGGCTCCCATTTCGTCTTGTCCGCACCCATTTCCACGACTTTCGTCTCCGCGCCAAGCTCGTCCTTCACCTTTTGCAGGCCGCTGTTAGCTGCATCAAAAAATGATTTGTCTCCCAGCGTTCCCGGAATCAGCAGCACAACCTTCAGCTTGTCCCCTGCTGCAGCTTCTCCGCCCTCCGCATTCGTTCCCGCATTGGCGGCATTTCCATTGCCGGACGAGTTGTTTCCGCAAGCCGTAACCAGTACCATTACCGCCAGCAACAATAAAGCGAGCACATTCTTTTTCATTTTCTAAGTTCACACCCCTGTTTGTAATGGATTAACGCAGAGAAAATAGCATATTGTCCCAATTGTACGTTTTGTGAATCGGACCGTTGGGAGCAGCATTCTTGAAAAACGGTTGAAAACCTGAAAATCAGCGAATTACTTTGAAAATCAGACATTGTATGTTACATTATTGCCTGAAACCGGGTAAATCACGAACAAGATGGCCAGTCCTGTTGTGAATCTTCGGTTTAATTGATAAGATCATAACAAATGAAAACACAAATATTTATATATTTTCGGTCAACTTTTTGTACGATTCGGCTAAATGATCATAAACGGAGGCTCATCATGGATCGGGTCCTATATATTGTAAATGCAGAACATGAAGCGAATACTTATATTCCGCCGCATCAGCATGAATGTTTTGAGCTTGTCTATTATATTCATGGCCATGGGACTACGAGTATTGGGACGCGCAGCTTTCACTTCCGGCCCTTCACCTTTGCCCTGATCCCGCCTAATTACAAGCATGACGAAAATCATCAGCCCAGCCCGGAGGTCCTGTTCGTTGGCTTTCATTGCGGAAACCCGGTTATCAATACACTGTCCGGTGTCTACGACGACGACAAGGAACATACCGTGCTGCAGACCCTGCTGCGGATGAACGAAGAATTCAAGCGCAAGCGCGACGGGTTCGCGGAGCTGCTGAATCTGCAGATGAGTGAAATCACCGTGTATCTCCAGCGGCTGCTTGGCGCATCGGATTTCCATTCTCCGGCAGAGGATCAGATGCAGTATGTGCTGAATTATATGAATGAGCATTACCGCCACAAACTTTCGATCACATCGCTGGCTGAAATGTCCGGCTACAGCTATGACCGCTTCCGGCATCTATTCAAGGAAAGATTTGCCCATTCTCCGCACCGTTATCTTTTGCTGAAGCGTCTGGATTATGCCAAGTCCCTGCTGCTGCACACCCAGATGCATATCTCGGGGGTATCTGCGGCTGCCGGGTTCGTGAATGACGCCCAATTCTGCAATATGTTCAAAAGAGAGGTCGGCCTCTCCCCGCGTACCTTCCGCATCCGCAGCAAGAGTATGTAGTAGCTTTTGTTCATAAATATTGGATTTGTTCACTCCCTTGAAATCCGTCTTGTGCACTGTTCTCAATTTGCTCCACTGTTCTGTTCACGGTGTGAAGCTTATACTGATACTGTGAACAAAATAGAGAGAAGCCGTGACCGTACATCCACGTACACAGTGAATTAGGGGGATGCTTATGAAACTGAACAAGGTCGGCAATAAAAGAGCGCTGTACAGCAAAATATTGGTCAGTATGACGTTATGCGTGTCCTTAACCTTCCTCGTCTCCACCATCATCTATTACAACTATTATATTGGTGTGGAAAAAACGCAGGCCTTCCGTTCTGACCTCGGCAACCTCACGCAAACGAGCAAAGAGGTGGTCAACATGACCGATGCAGCGCAATCGCTTTCATTCCAGATCTACCGCAACAGCACCGTTTCCAAAATTGTCTTCTACGACAAGCCGGATATCTACGATATTACGGCGGCCATGTCGGAACTGGGGAATTACCTCAGCTCCATGCCATATATTGAATCCATTTATGTCTACAATCCCAAAAGCGAAAAGCTGTACATCGCCTCCTCCCACGGCCAGAACGGCGTTTTTACCGAGCAGGAGCTGGTGGATACGAGCATTCTGAATATTCTGAACCACTATCAGGAATACAAGCCGTTTACGCCGATTCCACGCGTGTATTCCAATGGAGCAGCAGAGAACGATCAGGTCCGGGCTTATACCTTCCTGTGCTACGATGCCATTGGCTGGGACCGGGCCATCAATTCCGCTGTGATTGTCAATATTTCCGCTCCATGGATTAATAAAGAGATCACCAGTCCCGTGGATTCCAAAAGCGCCACTTTTATTCTTGCAGATCAGGGCAAGTTTCTGTCCGTGGGCAGTCTGGAACCCCATGGCTTGTCTCCGCAGGAAGCTAATTGGGTTCAGCAGCGGATCCAGGGGCAGACTGCAGGTTATTTTATCGGCAAATTCGGCGGGGTCAACTCGTTGATCTCTTATACGGCGCCGGATGATCTAAGCTGGCAGTATGTGCGCATCACACCTTATGACATCATCACCAGGCAGACCAACAGCATCCGCAACGCCACCCTGCTGATTGCTGCGCTGATTTTCGTGGGAGGTCTTGCCTTTTCCTGGCTCATGTCGCGCAGACTTTATCTGCCGATTGACCGGATTGTCCGGGAGATGAATATTCTCGAATGTGAAAAACGCGACAGCATGTTCACCATCCGGCAAAATACGCTGCGCGATCTGATCCTCGGCCTCAAGCCCCTGCAGTCCATCCAGCAGGTCGAGAAGCTGCGCCAGCTCGGCATTCATTTTACCTTTAACGATGACTACCGCCTGATTCTGCTGCGGATTGACAATTACCAGGAATTCAGAGACTCCCGTTCATCCTATCTGCTTGCCTACAAGTTTGCCATTATGAACATCGCTTCGGAAATTTGCGGCCAGACCTACCGGGTGGAGACCGTGGATATGAACGATGACGGCATCCTGGTTCTTCTGAATATTATCGATCCCAAAGAATACACGGACACCGGACTGATTGAGACGCTGCTCCGCCAGATTCAGCAGGCCTGCTCCGACTATCTGAAGGTCAGCCTTACCCTTACCTACAGTCATATTGACCGCAATCCGCAGCAGCTGCATCAGCTCTACAAGCAGGTTAGGGAAGCATCGAACCACCGGCTGTTCTACGGGCATGGCTGCATCATCAGCGCCCAGTCCATCTATGCCCTTCAAGCCAACATTTATCACTATCCTACCGAAAAAGAGAAAAAACTCACCGACGCGCTGATGAGCGGCAAAATGGAAGAAGCCCGGGAGCATTTCAGCAGCATTATCCGGGAGACGGCAGACTATCCTTTTCCATCGGTGCAGCTGGCTGTGTCCAGACTCAGTGTGACCATCAAGGAGATCATCATCAACATTCAAAAGCGCAACCGTTTACAAAACGAGGGAGCCGCTAATTTGCCTACTTTGGATTCGGTAGATACTGTCGATGCGCTGGAGCAGAGCTTTTTCGCGCTTTTCAGTGAAATGCACGAACAGCTGGCTGAGAAAAAAAGCTCCAAGCAGCATGACCTGGTCCGCCAGATCAATCAAAAGATCAACGAAGCGTATATGGAGCCGAGTCTAAGCCTGAACCAGATCGCTGATGAACTGGCTATGTCGCCGATCTACATCAGCCGCCTCTACAAGCAGCAGACGCTGACCAGTATCGTGGATGTTATTCTGGAGGTGCGGATGCGCGAGGTCTGCAGTCTGCTTGAGAATACCGATCTGCCTGTGACTACCATCGCCGAACGCTGCGGCTTCACCAGCAGCTCCTACCTGCACCGGATGTTCAAGCGCAGCTTCGGCACCACCCCTACCGACTACCGCCGCTCCCGGCATGCGTAACAGATTACAAGACACCCATCGGGGGTGTCTTTTGTTTTTTAAAAGCTAAAGATTTCAATGTTTCGCGCTGCCGATCATGATAAACTAGACATACAGTTATAAAGTTATAACTGTTATAAGGTATAACTTTTTCGTATTGGATCATACTATGTAATAAGAACGTCTGAAGGAACGGAGGGGAAATTTTGAATAAGAGCAACGCGGTACGGAAACGTTATTCCCGAAAAATAGGCCGAATGGGAAACAGCCTTGGGGTGAGCCTGCCGAAAAGTCTTGCTGAGCAAATGAATGTTGTGCAAGGAGATGAAGTGGAATTTATTGAAAACGGCGAAGGCGAAGTATTACTCAGAAAGGTCCGGCATACAGATTTACCCGAACATATCCGTCCTGAGGTACTGGAGGCATTTTACGACATTTTTGAAGAGGACAGAGGCATATTCGATGATTTAAGGGATCGCTGATATGACTATTTTTTTGACTGCAGAAGAAATCGTTGCTGCCCATTATTATATGATGAGAGCCATGAATGACAGTGATCAGGCAGGCATCAAGGACCTGGCTTTTCTTGAATCTGCTGTGCATAGACCTTCGCAGAGCTTATTCGGCGAGGATGCCTACCCATCAATATTTGATATGGCCTCCGCTCTTTTGGAATCCTTGGTTAAGAATCACTGTTTTCATAATGGCAACAAACGCACCGCATATCTTTCGGTAAAATCCTTTTTGCTGCTGAACGGATATCATTTGCGGATGGAGCGCCTATTCGCCGTCGAGTTCATCGTAGATATTGCAAAAGGCGTATACTCATTGGAACAGATGGCCGAAATGCTTAATAAGCATTCAGTAAGCAGATAAGTCTCATCGAATCTTTCGCTACCCATGCATGAAATGCTGTTTTAATAGTAAGCCTGTCTCCAAATACTTCGGAAACAGGCTCTTTTCATGCCCTCCCCCTTGTCCCGAAAGCTGACAAAGGGCTCTTTGCCTCGTCCTGATGAACTTAGGAAATACCATAAAGGTGTATAGTAGCGGAGGGGAAGTTTGGAACTGGAGGAGCGAACGCGTCCGCCTTTATGTTTGGATTTCTACCGCAATCGCGGTATGAATGAGGAAATCCAAACATAACAGCGGCCGGAAGTCCAAACATTCCCTGGAGTTACGACCAGCACCAAGTATGACAGCTCCTATGTCCATCAGGACTTCGGCCAACAGCAAGAAGCCCCGAAGCCAACAGGCTTGCGGGGCAACTCCCTTACTTAATACCTTTTTCAGCAGTATAAGCGTTCCACTGCTTCGTCCATTCGGCCTGAATCTTTTCCAGACCCGCCTGTTTGGCCTTCTGCATGAAGGTTTCAAGACCTTTGTCCACATCCGCTACCAGTCCTGCTTCCAGCGGATACAGGTACTGCTTCTCTACTTGCTCCAGCGCCGCTTTCTCTGCCTGATAGGAGGTGTAGTCCTCAGCAAATCCCAAGAACAAGTCCGGCTTCTGAATTTTGTCGAGCTCATCAAAAATCGCCTTTACCCCATCAAAGCCCTTATCGAACAGCATGAATTCCGGATTTCTCCACGCCCAGCCGTTCATGCCCTCACGGGTGAAGCCATTGGATGTGCTCGTGCCAACCAGTTTGTAGTAGCCGTCTTCCACGGTGTAGTTCTTGCCTTCGATACCATATTCGGTCAGCTGGTTATACCGTTTGTCCAGGACCAGCTTCTGATAGAAAGCGAGTGCTCTTTCCGGGTTTTTACTGCTCTTCGGAATCGCAAAACCATTATGGATCGGATGTACCGGTGTTGCATAACCTGTAGTTTTGCCGAAAGGATAGTAGGCCAGCTCCCAATCGGGATGTGTAGTGCTGATCTTCATCTTCATATCGTTATAGCGCGTCGGATTATCGCCGAACATGCTGGCTGCTTTGCCGGACGTGATCGGATCTTGCATCGTATCCTTGATGTTCAGCACGTTCTTGGGAATAAACCCTTTGTCCGCCCAGCGCTTCATCAGCTTCAGCTCTTCTTTTTGCTCATCGGAGCCCCAGTAAGAGTAGACAGTAGTAGGAGATTCATACTTCACGCCCATGCCGTACGGCAGTGCGCCAACCATTTTGTTCAGTTCGGTATAAATGTAATGAAGATTGTTGCCGACATCGCTGTTCAGGGACATAGGCATCAGATCCGGCTCGTTTTTGACAATGCCGTCCATATAGGCCTCATAGCTGGCCAGATCCGTCGGGGCCGGAAGATTATATTTCTTGCGCAGATCCTCACGATATACAAAACCGTTGGTCACATATTCTTTATAGGTCGCTGGAACCGTGTAGATTTTGCCGTCCACCTTCACGTCTTCCCACATGGATTCAGGAACGAACTTTTGCAGCTCCGGTGCAGCCTTGGGCAGCAGATCATCGATCGCCAGGAACGCGCCGCGTTTGGCATACGATTGATACTGGGTCCAGTCCGCTGTAAAAATCAGATCAATCGCCTGGCCGGAGGACAGCAGCAGCTTGTATTTCTGATCCCAGTCCGTCCAGCTCGTATAATTGAACTTCACGGTAGCATTCAAATCTTCCTGAGCCATTTTGTTGATTTCGTCCTGAATAGCCGGCAGATCCTTCGGAGCGTCGCCAAGCATGTAGAACTGCAGCTCCACCTTCTTCGAGGTGTCAATTCCGGTGTCCGCTGCGGCTGCCGCGTTGCCGTCAGTTTTTACCGCAGTATTGCTCTTGCCCTCCGTACCAGCGCTGTCTTTG
>RCUU01000072.1_pt1 | contig 57499 bp, 49 predicted proteins | sample 2166211 | NCBI WGS metagenome assembly RCUU01 (sample SAMN09932620, study PRJNA488358) | compost metagenome | feature: garden; material: soil; isolation source: compost soil in phenylacetic acid-enriched culture | place: Germany: Experimental Botanical Garden Goettingen | collected 2016-01-27
AGCCGCTGCCCTGGCAGTAACGAAATGCGTGAGGGTGACACAACGTTACGCCCAATTAAGACTTGTTACAGTCTTGTTCAACAATAAATATTATATGAAAACGACAGATAAAGTCAAGAGCAACTTAAAAGAGATTTTGTCTATCTTTGTCGTTAGTTCTTTGGTCCTAAAAAAAATCCCGGTTTTGAGGAAAATATAATGCAATACCTAAAGAAAGGGAGTAAAATATAGTTAATTAGATGTTATCGGAAAGAATCTTTTAGTATAAAAGAAGCTATATGTTTCATATCGCAAAATTATCCTTCTCTTTCACGCCGGAACGGCACCGCCCTTATGGAGGACGGAACAGCCGGCTCTGTTTGTTGGAGATGCAAAGGGGATCCTCTTATGTCAGAGCAGGAAGCATACGAACGCAAGAACAATCGTGTGCTGTTACACGACACCATGCAATCACGCGGAGATGCCGACGATCCCGCCGCATGGCTCAGGGAAACGGATATTGTATCCTACGATTTTCCCTATGCAGCCAATCTGATTGCGGAAAGCTTCCAGGAATGGCGTGGTCTGAGCGGAACGGAATTTACCAGGTCCTGGGACTGGTGCGTGCTTAATTTTGAAGGCAGATACATTGATCTTATAGATGATGCAGGAAATGCGGGACAGAGCCGGAAAGGACAGTGGGAGGCAGCGGCTGCAGCTGCTCTGCAATCCATGAAGCCCTATGCGATCCATGAACAGGCAGCAGGACAAGCCATGTCTTTCATTATTATACCGGTATTTACACGTGGCCGGGGGGAAATCTTTGCGTTGCTTGGCTGCGCTATGCTGCAGGAACAATTTGAACAGGGCGGACTGTATATAGCGGAAGCTATGTCCATGCATTTTCAGACCTGCTTTTACCGCAGATTTGAGCATGTATTTGTGTCTGATCTGGCCGGCGTGCACCTGCATGCGGAGCGTGAGGGCAGCAGGCGTTCGCTGCTGTTCCAGATCGTACAGCGGATGCATGACAATATTGATGTGGATGCCGTGCTGACCGAGGTTATCGACAGTATTTCGGCTATGTATCCGGGAGCCCGGCTTGAGCTTTTTATGTCCCAGGACCACCGCAGCGCGCACCCGCAGGTCAAGCCGCTTCCGCTTCGCTGGGGGAACGATGATGTATGCGCAAGGGCGTTCAAGGATGGGCGCGTAGCCCTGTATGCCGGAAACGAGAACAGCCATTTGGTTGAGGTTGGCCTGCCCCTCGGCGGTAAACAGGGGGTATACGGCGTGTTTCACATGGTGATGGACAAACCGGCCTTCTCAGAGGTGGATTTGCGGTTTCTCTCAATGGTGGCCGATACAGCCGGTACGGCATTTGAGAATGCTAAGCTGTATGAGCGGTCCAATCAGCTGATCCGGGAGCTGCGCATGAGCAATGAGCTCACCCAGCGATTGAATCAGAGCCTGCGCCTTGGCGATATTTTTCAGTTCGCTTTTGAAGAGCTTCTGGAAATGTTTGATGCGGATTACTGCTGCATTTTACATATGAATGACGAAAAGGGCGGACTTGAGGCAATCGCCTGCAACTATCATCCGCTGCTGAATGAAATTCTTGATACAGGTGAAGGGCTTGGCGGCAAAGTGTACACCACGGGCGAGGCGATTATTCTCTCGGATTATCAGAACGCTGCCGGAAGATATTCGCGGCTGATGGATGCTACTGGGTCGCGCTCCCTGATCGCTACTCCGCTTAGTGTGGGCGGCGAGGTTCGAGGGGCGATAATGCTTACCCACAGGGACCCGCATTTCTTCTCCTATGACAGCTACAGGCTGCTTCAGGCAATGGCAGGCCATATCGGACTTGCTGTAGGCAATGCGCGGCTGCATGCCGAGGTCCGGCGTTTGGCTAACCGTGACAGTCTGACAGGCTTGTATGCGAGGCATTATTTGGACGAAGTGATCAAGGATAAGCAGATTACCGAATTCTGCGGCTCGTTAATCGTGGTGGATATCGATCAGTTCAAGATGGTGAATGATACTTACGGCCATCAGAAAGGCGACAAAATTCTGAGGCAGGTAAGTGAGATCGTCAAGTCCTCCATCCGTCAGGGGGATATTGCCGCTAGGTGGGGCGGGGAGGAGCTGGCGGTGTATTTGCCGCAGCTTGGTGTGCAGCAAGCTGTCTTTGTAGCCGAACGTATCCGCAAACGGGTAATGGGGGAAACGGAACCGTGTGTTACCGTCTCCTGCGGCATTGCGGAGTGGAGCTGGACAGATGACAAGGTAAGCGTGGAATCACTCTTCTACCGGGCGGATATGGCCCTCTACGAAGCGAAGAACAACGGAAGAAACCAGGTCGTGATCGATTCCAAAAAAGCGGAAATCAGTGCAAAGAATCCTTAAGCGCAAGCCATGAGGATTCTTTTTTTTGAGTTGGGGAAAATATACAATGTGAAGCGCTTGAAAGCCTCGCAAGAATGAAGCCTCGTAAGAAAGATGCTGTGCAGTAGCAAACGGGCCCATATGCTGCATGAAACGGACAGAGAAGACGCTATTTCAAGAAAAATGCACTTTTTGTGAATGATTCGGACTCAGAATCCGTTATATTGTTCGTACGAGCCCAAAATGAGGGGAAATTGGACAAATAACGGAATCTCAGTCCGTTTGGCCTGCGGAAAAGCCTGATCGGCATGAATAACGGATCTCCTGTCCGCATCCCTGGCGGATAGATCGTGAAGCGGCTCCGTAAAGTCCTCTCCACGTTGTTATTTACCCCCCAGGGTGAATTTGCCTGAATTTATGGCTCACACTCCAGTAGTGCGTATAAGCCTCGGGCGGAGGGAAACCCTATAGAAATATTCATACCCTTGACCGGAAAGGCTTGAGCCCCATGAGAAAAGTAAATATCCGCCGGATGATACTAACCACAGTCCTGCTGCTGTGTCCCATCATTAGCAGCGGTTGTGCCCGCATCAATGACAGACCTGCTGCTGAGGACCTTAATCTGGTTCTGGCCGGCATGGACGGGAGCGACGGAGTGTCCTTCGAAGGGGCATCGTCTCTGTTGATTGACGGCAAACCTGCCCCTGAAGCCGCACTCTATTATGGAGGAACTGTGGCAGATCATAACAAGGTAAGTCTTTATACGCTTTTGCCGGATGGCAGCACCCCGCAAACGGCTGCACAAGCAGGAGGGAATAAGCTGAAATCCAACTCGGCAGCGGCTCCGGCCTATTATACTAGGTTAGAGAAAAAAGACGGTGAATGGACGATGTTGTCAGAAGAGAGTGCCTCCCAGTCAGATAACCCGCTGCCTGCGCTTAATCCGCTCCGCCAGCTTGAAGATCTGGAGGACCTGGAGAAAAAGGTAACCGAGGAAGCAGGCGCGGCGAGAGGAACCAGGATGCTGCGCATTGAGCTGAGTGATACGGAGGCGAACAGGCAGCTGGCAGCCGAGCTTGAGCGGCAGATGGAGGCCATCAGGCCCAAGGAAGCGGGTAAGGGAGCAGATGCTTTACAGCTGCTGTGGGAGCAGAAAAATAATGAACTTCAGCAGAAGCTCAAAGAGGTATCTGTGAAGACAGTGTACTATCTGAAGGTAGATATGAAACGAAACCTGCCGAAAAGCTTGACCTTTACCCGACGGGTGAACTATCCCGGAACCCGGGGGCTGGGGACAGCCGCCAGTGCTGCGGAGGAAATTTATCTAACACAGGTCAATTTTTATGGCTACCGCTGAGTTTCAGCGCCCCAAAATGCCTTGCGCTCCAGTGCTGGCGTGCTACAATATAACGGTATGTCTATTATCAGCAAGAGGAAGGAAGAGAGAGAAGGATGAAGGATCCAAGGATTCAAAAGCTTGCGGAGAATCTTGTAGGCTATTCCGTAAACGTTCAGCCGGGCGAGAATGTGCTCGTCGAAATGATTGGCAGCGAAAGAGATTTAATCAAAGCTGTTGTGGAGGAAGTGGGCAAAGCAGGGGGCCATGCGTTTGTGCAGCTTACCGACCGTACCGTCCTGCGCAGCATGCTTAAATATGCTACCCGGGAGGGTCTTGAAGCCTGGGCAGAAATCGACCTGAACCGTATGAAGCAGATGGATTGCTATATCGGTATCCGTGCCGGCGAGAATGTGAATGATCTCTCTGACGTGCCGGAAGAGAATATGAAGCTGTACAATTCCCTGTATTCCCACCCGGTACATAGTGAACAACGCGTCAAACACACCAAGTGGGTAGTTCTGCGGTATCCTAATGCGAGCATGGCACAACTGGCCAACACAACTACCGAAGCATTTGAAGACTTCTACTTTGAGGTCTGCAACCTGGATTATGCCAAAATGGACAAAGCCCAGGATGCCCTGGCTGAGCTGATGCGCAGAACGGATAAGGTACGTATTACGGGGCCGGGAACCGAGCTTGCTTTTTCTATCAAGGGAATTGGTGCGGAGAAGTGTTCCGGACAAAAGAATATCCCGGACGGAGAGGTCTACAGTGCTCCTGTGCGTGATTCTGTCAATGGTACGATCAGCTATAACGCAGCAACGCTCTATAACGGTGTGACCTTTGAAAATGTGAAATTCAAATTCGAAAATGGTAAAATTGTTGAAGCGACCAGCAATGATACTGCGCGGCTGAACGAGATTCTGGATTCCGATGATGGCGCGCGCCATATTGGCGAATTTGCCATTGGCTTCAACCCTTACATCCTGCATCCCATGAAGGACATTCTGTTCGACGAGAAAATCGCCGGCAGCTTGCACTTCACACCGGGTCAAGCATATGATGTAACGGACAACGGAAACCGTTCCTCGATCCACTGGGATCTTGTTCTGATTCAGCGCCCTGAATACGGCGGCGGCGAAATCTATTTCGACGATGTGCTGATCCGCAAGGATGGGATTTTTGTTCTTCCGGAACTGGAAGGTCTGAACCCCGAAAACCTGAAATAAAATGTAATTACAAGCAAAAACAGCAGCCTGAATGCTGTTTCAGGAAAACTCCTTGCGTGAGTAAGCGGATTCAATGTATCATGGAATTGGTTACAAAGACTTTATAATCAAGTTGCGGAGGGATTCCTATGTCCAGTAACAATGCGGCAATCGTGGATATTGCCCAAACGGCAAGCAAATTCAACTCATCCATCGTTCTTCAAGCAGACAACAAGTACATTGATGTTAAGAGTATTCTTGGTCTGTTCACTACTCTGGTCTCCAGCCAAAGCTATGAGCTCCATGTTCATGGTGCAGATGCTGAGGAAGCCAAGAAGGCAATGAGCGAAGTTTTTGCAAAGCATGGTTTGAAATTTACAGTGGTAGCGGAATAATTGAATGATTCCGTAGGACGTCCTGCCTTTGCGGCAGGGCGTTTTTTCTATATATTTATCGCTGAAACGGCACGGTCCTTTTACAGATGCGCAGCTATTTCTGCTTGTTGTCAAACTGCATTCTTGTATTGGATTCCGATTTCGACTAATATTAAACTAAATAGCAATAGCAGCTGTAACTTTTGGACATGGGGGGGATAATGCATGACTTCATCGGATTTGCAGGAACAGCTTAATCTTAGAGCAATCACTCTTCTTCAAGAAGATGCCGATAAAATTCAGAAGCTCATCGAAGTGCAGATGGAGAATCTGGCAACCCGTTACTGCCCTCTCTATGAGGAAGTGCTCGATACCCAGATGTACGGTTTCTCCAGAGAGGTCGATTTTGCGGTCAGAGCAGGACTGGTGCCTGAAATTACGGGCAAAATGATTCTGAGCGAGCTGGAGCGCAATTTGGCTGTGCTGTACGAGGCGCTGAACAAGAAGGCCGAAGAGCGCGAGATGCTGTAATCATTAACCATTTACAAGTAGAAACGGCTGCGCCGTCCATGATTATGGACGGCATCCGTTTCAGCGAGAAATAGAAGGATGATTTATGGTGTAAAGCATATAAATCCTTATATTTTAAAAAAAGCACATGGAGACCTTTGCTGGTCCATCCATGTGCTTTTTGGTGTTATACGAGGTAAAATGAAACTCCGAGAATCATATACACAGCCAGCAGCAGCAAACCTTCATACCAGTTGGTTGCACCGTCCTGGATAATGGATTTGGCAATAAAGACAGACACGGCGATCGCGACAATCTCTATCGTGGTGAAGACAATGTCCATTGTATTGCCCATGAAATAGCTGGCAAAGATCAGGACCGGGGCAACAAACAAGGCGATCTGCAGACTGCTGCCGACGGCTATCTCTACCGCTGCGCCAATTTTGTTCTTCATGGCAAGCATGATCGCTGCGCTATGTTCTGCGGCATTCCCGATGATGGCTACCAGGAAGGCACCGACAAACAGCTCGCTGAAGCCGAAACGCTCCGTTAAGGTTTCAAGTGTGCCGACAAGCCACTCACTGACGAAAGCCACCATCACTGTTGCCAGCACCAGGTAGATAATCGATCGGCTCATGGACCAGGCAGGCTTGTGCTCATTCGGCAGCTCTTCTTCATTATCTACGGTAACGTCTGCCAGGTACTTCTTGTGTGTAATCATGGAGAAGATCAGCCAGGCCATGTAAGCGGCGATCAGCAGTCCGGCTACAACCAGACTAAGCACATCGGTATCTTTTTCTGTGATGGAATGGGTATTGAAGAACATGGCGGGTACAAAAAGGGCGATGACTGCCACGATCATCAAAGAGCCATTCAGTCCGGCCAGTGTGACATTGAAGTTCTGGACTTTGAATTTCATGCCTCCCGCAAAGATACTGAGGCCCAGCACCAGCAGCAGGTTGCCGATGATGGAGCCGGTAAGGCTGGCCTTGACCATATCGAACAGCCCTTCTTTAACCAGGAAAAAGGCGATGATCAGCTCGGCCGCATTGCCGAAGGTGGCATTAAGAAAGCCCCCCAGCCGCTGTCCGGCATAGTGGGCTACACTTTCGGTAGCCCGGCCCAGAAAGCCTGCTACAAAAACGACCGAAATGGCAGAGAGCACGAATTGCAGCGTGTGGTCCCAATCTGCGTAGTGTCCGATGGCGCTAAGGATAAAGGTAATTACCAGCAGCGCCGGAGAGATCCATTTTTTCAAGTAATGCACACTCCAGTCTCTATATGTAGGTTGATTTCATAATCAATATACCCAAATTGTTCCGGTGTGTAAACGGGGATGCAAGAAAGTCATTTGCTTTTTAGCCTGTTTTCGAATTACAATAATTGATAATGAGTGTAGGGGGGTTATGGCATGGCGGAACAACTTCAACTGGAAATGGGAAACATACGGATCTCTAATGATGTCGTCTCGAAGATTGCCGGATTGGCTGCCTTGGAGACGCCGGGAATCGCGGCCATGTCTGGCGGCTTGTCTGAAGGCTGGGCCAAACGGCTGAGCGGCAAAAACGTGCAAAAGGGTGTAACTGTTGAAGTAGGACAGCTCGAAGCAGCAGTAGATCTGCGCATTATCGTTCTTTATGAAACTCCGATTCACGAGGTGTGCCGGATGCTTCAGCAGAATGTTCGCGAGGCTGTGGAGAGCATGACGGGGCTTCATATCGTTGAAGTCAATGTTAAGGTGGAAGGCGTGGCCTTCAAGAACGACGAAATTTCGTAAGCGGTACATTAGCAGTCAAGGCATTTTGCAGAAAGTAACCAAAAAGGCAGCCCTGGGATACCTCCCGGGCTGCCTTTTTGGTTACTGCATAAGAATCCGGCATCTGTGCAGCGTCAGCGGGCACGGACCTGTCTGACGGTGGTAACAGACTTCGTTACCTCCTCTTTGGCCGGCCGGTTGGTCTCTCTGGAAATGCTCAGCATAATGCCCATGGAGAGCATGGTTACAAGCAGTGAGGAGCCTCCATAGCTGATGAATGGAAGCGTTACTCCGGTCAGCGGGATGGTCTTGGTGACACCGCCGATATTGACAAAAGCCTGAATAGCAATCAGCCCCATGACCCCGATGCCGACAAGAGTTCCAAAAGGGTCCGTACATCTAAGCGCAATCAGGATGCCCCTCCAAATAAAATACAGGTAGATCAGCAGGAAAAGGGAGGTCCCGATAAATCCCAGCTCTTCACCGATAACAGCAAATATGAAGTCGGTATACGGATAGGGCAGATAGTGCAGCTTCTGGATGCTCTGGCCAAAACCCGACCCGTCGGCGCCTCCTTCCCCCAAGGCGATCAGGGATTGAAGGATATTGTAGCCGCCGTCTTCAGGATCGGCTTCTGGATTGATAAAAGCGCTGATCCGGTCTTTTTTGTAATCCTGGTTGACTGCCGTTGTCTCTGAAGGCGGGGATAAGGAATCAATGGCTGTTTTTGCACCCATGACAAGTCCCACACCCAGCACCAGTAAAGCGATGGAGGCCATAATATGCTTCATGCTGGCCCCCCCGGCGTAAATAACAAGCCCGCTAGTGGCCACAAGGATCAGACAGGAGCCCAAATCCGGCTGCATCATAATGAGTCCTGCAACGATTCCTACGATAACCATCACCGGAATATAGCCTGTGCGCAAATCTCTAAGCCGCTCGCCTTTTTTGGAGATCAGGGCAGCCAGGTAGAGGATAATCGATATTTTGGCCAGCTCCGTGGGCTGGATGCCGAGTCCTCCGATGCTGAGCCAGCTTTTGGCACCGTTGATTCTGTCTGCAGAGGCCACGAACAGCAGCAGAACGAGCGTGATCATAAAGATCGGGGCATACCATTTCTTGAATTTGCTGTAATGGATATTCATGGTTACAAACATTACGATGCTTCCCAGCACCACCCAGATAATCTGGCGTTTGACAAAATATAAGGGATCATTTCCGAACTTCTCACTGGCCAGCGTTAAGCTGGAACTGGAGCTGAAGACCATGAGCAGTCCGAAACCGACAAGCAGAAGCGTCAGAATAAGCAATTGAAAATCGGGTGTTCCTCTTTTGGGCAGGCTGACATTTTTTTTCGTCGTTCCCTTTACACTGCTCAAGCCTCCAGCAGCGCTTTCAGCTCAAGGATATGCTTCGCCGCATCATCCAGAACAGGTTTAGGGACTGGTGATTCATACTCCAGACCATGGGGAAAGGTGGCTTTGCCCAAGTAAACGGCTTCAATCGCCAGCACGGCATCGGACTTCTCCAGCTTACCCTCGACAGCCCGTGTGTTGATCCGCAAAAAATATTCTCCGCCGTTCTGCCTGTCTTCGATCTTGCAGTCGTAGGTGGCACGGTAGTATTCCCACTGCCAGCGGATGAATCCGGCTTTGGCCGCACTTTCGTCCAGATAGAGAAGATCGCTTTGTAACCCAACGAGGCCCGTGTTCTCAAATATCATAGCGCACATATCCCCCTTATGAAGTATAATGATAAATTCATGTTCATGATTATAGATGTTCCTTTTCATGATAGTATGTTTCCCTGGGTTGTGCAAGGCGTGCCGGAGCTATTGGTACCCTCTTTTTTGTGTTTCTGCTACAATAATAGAAATATAGCCTTAAGGGCTGAATGGTGGAGATTATATGGAGAGTCTGGCACTTGAACAGCTGCTGCCGGAGATGGTGAAATGGCGCCGCCATCTGCACCGTCATCCGGAGCTGTCTTATCAGGAGAAAGAGACATCGGCGTTTGTTGCGGAGAAGCTTACGTCATTCGGGATTGAAATCGTGAGAAGCAAGGCCGGTTATGGACTGACCGGGATATTAAAAGGAAGACAGCCGGGGAAAACCGTGGTGCTGCGCGCGGATATGGATGCTCTCGCCATCACGGAGGAGAATGGCCGGGAGTATGCCTCGCAGAATCACGGAGTCATGCATGCCTGCGGCCACGACGGACATACATCAATGCTGCTTGCTGCGGCTGCCTATTACAGCAGCCGCAGGGAAGAACTGAAGGGTGAACTGCGCTTTCTGTTCCAGCCGGCGGAGGAGATCTGTCCCGGCGGAGCGCTGGGAATGATTGCCGAAGGGGTACTGGAGGGAGCTGCCGCAGTCTATGGCCTGCATTTGTGGACACCGCTGCCGATCGGAAAGGTAGCCAGCGCACCAGGGCCGCTGATGGCCTCCGCCGATGAATTCTTCATCGATATCACCGGGAAAGGCGGACATGCCGGTACGCCGCACCGCACGGTCGACAGTATTGTAGCTGCAGCTGCTCTTGTGACCCAGCTGCAGAGCATTGTCAGCCGTTCGGTGGACCCGCTGCGGCCTGCAGTAGTAAGTGTGGGGACGATTCAGGGCGGAACTGCCCAGAACATTGTCGCGGAGCGCTGCCGGATCACAGGCACGGTGCGCACGTTCGATGAGGAGACCCGTTATCTCATCCGCCAGAGAATTGAAGAGATGGCCGCTTCTGTAGCCGCTTCATACGGGGCGGAAGCCAAAATTGATTATTTAATGGGGTATCCGCCGCTCGTGAATGACGAAGCGGAATTTCAGCGCTTTTTCCGTGTGGCGCAAGCGGAGCTTGGGGACGGGGTCAGCGTTGAACTGATGGAGAAGATCATGCCGGCAGAGGATTTTTCCTATTATGTTAAAGAAATTCCCGGCTGCTTCATCTTTGTCGGAGCGGGCAATCCGGAGAAGGAAGCGGTGTATCCGCATCATCACAGCAAATTTGATTTTGACGAGGATGCTTTGCTGCATGGGGTGAAGGTGCTTGTTGCGATGGCGGATTCCTGCCTGAATGAATAATTGAAATCCCGTATATTTTCACGGTTCAAGGGGAACCTACTTCCGTAGAACATGGAAAACATGACAGGAGGGTTCAATCTTGAAGACAGTCAAAGAAGTGATGACAGCGCATCCTGTGTGTGTGACGCTGCAGGACAACCTCTATGAGGTTGCCGTAAAAATGAAAGATGCCGATACAGGTGTAATTCCCGTTGTTGAAGCGGATGGAGAAACCTTGATTGGCATTATTACAGACCGGGATTTGGTGATCCGGGGTTATGCAGAGAAGCATTCCGGCTCCACTTCGGTGGAAACGGTAATGACCAAAGGGATTACAGCCGTTTCTGAAACCACCTCGGTAGATGAAGCCGCCGAACTTATGGCCTCCAAGCAGATCCGCCGTATCCCGGTAGTAAACGGGAAAAAGCTGATCGGGATTGTGTCGCTGGGTGATTTGGCAGTAAAGAACATTTTCGCTGATGAAGCAGCGGAAGCTTTGACTGACATTTCGCAGCAGCATCTGCATTAGTATAGAAATAAAGGGGAAGCTCATGTCCGTTCTCGCGGGGGTGGGCTTTTTCCTGCTATTCAGGATTTGAAAGATACATAGTCCCGGGCGGTCTGACCACAATCGTATTGGAGGGTTTTTGATGAACGGAAGCGGAAAAGGAGCCTGTATTGTCCGTAAAGACCGGACCATCCTGCTGGAATGCGGGCATCCCGGGTTTGAGGCGGCGAGAACGGCTTTGGCTGACTTTGCCGAACTGGTAAAGAGTCCTCCGGCCTACCACACTTACCGGATAACCAATCTATCACTCTGGAACGCAGCGGCTGCCGGAAGAACGGTGCAAGAAATACTAGAGATACTGACCGCGCTTTCGCGCTGGGGCATTCCCGCAGGCCTTGAAGAAGAAATCAGACGGCTGGTCTCGCGTTATGGAAGACTTCAGCTGCATTCCGATGCGGCCGACGGCTCGCTGATACTTCTGCATGCAGACAACCCCGGGCTGCTGGACGAATTGTCAGAACAAGCAGCCTTGCGAGAGCTGGGTCTGAAAAGAACAGCTCCCCTGGAATGCCAATGTCCGTCAGGACAACGTGGTCTGCTGAAGCAGGAGCTGACGAGGCTGGGGTTCCCTGTCCTGGATTACGCGGGATACCGCGACGGGCAGGCGCTGAACGTGCTTTGGAAAGAGCCTGACGGGAACGGAGCTATGACCACGGAATTCTTCGGCCTAAGAGACTATCAGGAAGAAGCCGTGCGCAGGTTCGGGGGAATTGGCGGCAGCGGAGGAAGCGGTGTGGTTGTTCTGCCCTGCGGGGCGGGCAAGACGATTGTGGGTCTGGCAGTGCTGGAGAGCCTGCAATGCGAGACGCTGATCCTCACGTCAAATGCCACATCGGTGGCGCAATGGCGGGAAGAGCTGCTGAAAAGAACAGGCCTGGATGAAGAATCCGTAGGAGAATACAACGGAGTGAAAAGGGAGGTTCGCCCGGTAACGGTGGCGACCTATCAGATTTTAACGCACCGGCGTTCCAAGGGCGGGTCCTTTGTTCATATGAATCTGTTCAATGAACGGAATTGGGGGCTTATTATATACGACGAGGTGCATCTGCTTCCTGCTCCGGTATTCAGAGCCACGGCGGATATTCAGGCCACACGCCGTCTCGGACTGACTGCTACGCTGGTCAGAGAGGATGGGCGGGAAGGTGACGTATTCTCGCTGATCGGCCCGAAATGCTATGAGCTGCCCTGGAAGGTGCTGGAGAAGCAGGGCTGGATCGCTGAAGTTGACTGCATTGAAGTCGTTGTGCCCATGGGCTCCGAGATCAGGCACAGGTATATGTATGCCGGAGGAAAAGAGCAGTTTCGGGTTGCTGCCGGGAATCCGGCCAAGGCTGCGGCGGCGGCAAAGATCATTGCAGCCCACCCGGGGGCAGCGGTTCTGGTCATCGGACAGTATCTGGACCAGTTGGAGCAGTTGGCAGCAAGCCTGGATGCGCCGCTGATTACGGGCAAGACCTCCCAGCGGGAGCGAAGCGCGCTGTACGCTGCTTTTAACGAAGGAAGAATTCGGCTGCTTGTGGTATCCAAGGTAGCGAATTTTGCTGTGAATCTTCCTGATGCATCAGTTGCGATCGAGGTGTCAGGTGCCTTCGGCTCAAGGCAGGAGGAGGCCCAGCGTCTGGGCCGTATCCTCCGGCCGAAGCCGGGCGGGAACAAGGCCTACTTCTACACATTGGTGTCCGGTGACAGCAGGGAACAGGATTTTGCGCTGCGCCGCCGTCTGTTTCTGACCGAGCAGGGCTATGATTATGCCGTCCAGACCCTTCAACAGGAGGAGGCAAGCCTATGAATGGTTTATCGGCGGAAGCGCTGCTGGTGCTGCAAAACATGATTAAAGCCTGCGCCGCCAGGCCTTTTACCGAAGCACAGGCGGAACAGCTGTGTCCGGCAGCGCTCTGCCGGGCAGAGCTGCATCTGGCGCTGCTGGAGCTGCAGGAAGCCGGATGGCTGGAGCTGCGGCAGAAATTGTGGGGCGAGAGGCTGTATCAAATTCCCGAGCGGCATTTGCCCTGGCTTCAGCGGATCTTGTACCCGCGTGTACCTGTCCAGGCAGTAAAGGCGGTGAGGATGGAAGAGGAGGCCGGCCCGGAGTTGTCCGGGGAATTGTTCCGGGCCCTGGTATTCATCGCCGAAGAAGGGCTGCCTCTAACGGCAAAAGGAGCTGTCCACAAAAAGAACATCAACCGGCTGGCCGCCACCCTTACACTGCCAGAGGAACAGCTAAAAGGATTGTTCCCGGCTGCTCAGCAGGAATTGTATCCGTTCCCGCTCCCGGTGATGGTGATACTCGATCTGCTGCTGTGCCTGGGACTTGTCCGCCGCGGAAACTCGGCATATCTTCTGGAAACGGAGGTGCTGGCAAGCTGGCTGCGCCTCTCCGGAATGCAGATGTCAAGCCAGCTGTACGGATTGGTGCTGAGCCGTTACGGCCAGCCGGAGCCAGCCGGGCAGCACTTCCGCTATATGGTCTCCTCAGCCGATTATCCACCCGGCAAGTGGTTTGCCCTGCCGGATATTCTGGAACGGATGCTGGAAGCGGGGCTGGTCCAAGAACAAGCCGCTGCAACGCTGGAGGCTTCTGCCAGGATATGGCTTACAGGGCTGGCCGGTTTCGGCTGGTGTGAGCTGGGAAGCATGGAGGACGGATCGGTATGCTTCCGCTGGACTGCGGCCAGACCAATGGTTCTTCCAAGCGAGGCTGCTGCTGTCTCTATTAGCCGAAGTCCGAACCTTCCGGTACCGGCAGTTGAACCGGAAGGGAGACTGGATCAGGAGGAGCTGCCGCAGCAAGACGAAATCCTGCCGGCTTCTGAATCCTCGGGGTTCTTAGTTCAGCCGGATTTCGAGGTGTTGGTCCCGCCAGAGTGTCCTTACAGCCACCGCTGGATGCTGGCGGGGTGTGCAGAGCTTCTGCATACCGACGATCTATGGAGCTACCGGCTGACCCGGGAGAAGCTGGAAGCTGCCGCAGAGCAAGGATTGCCTCCGAAAACTGTGATTTCGTGGCTTACGGCCCATGCCCGGGGCGGACTGCCGGCTCAGGTGGAGCTGTCATTAAGGCAGTGGAGCAAAGGCATTGGAAGGACGGAACTGTCCCAGGTAATTCTGCTGGCCTGCCGGTCCGAGGCAGACGGGAATGATATCGGCGCCCATCCACGGCTGACAGGGATACTTTCCCGCATCGGACCAAGGCATTTTATTGTTGCCGCAGAGGATGTGGAGCTGGTCCGCAAGGAGCTGGGAGCAGCCGGAATGGCTCCTCCCAAGGGAATTGCCGGTCAGGAAGCACAGCCAGGCAGTCGTTGGCCGCTGCTTAACGGGAGCCAGACGGGGGATTTCTCTGCATATGCTCTGCCGGTTCATGGGCAGGAAACCGGACTGTTTGCTTTTGCCCCAGTGCCGCCATTGATCCCTTTGAATCTCCATGCCGCCGAAGAGGCGATGCTCTCCGGCCTTGCGGCTGTGCCACAGATGTGGATCAAGCAGTGGCGGAAGTATCATGTTACCACTGCCCAGAAGGTGATGGAGCAGGCATTGGACTTAGGAATGAAGGTCCGTTTGTCTATGGAGGGAGAGACCTGTGATTTCATTCCTGCCCGAATCAGCCGCAATCCGTGGGAAGTTCAGGGCACACTGATGCTGGCCGATCCTGACAATGTGAAAGAGGTGCGGCTGAATGCAGCGGATTGGCAGGAAATGCAGCTCATGATTCCCAAAATGCGGAGAAATTCCTCTTCTGCTTAGGCAGGAGGGTATGTTATGATAGGATAGTCTACGGTATGCAGTAGAACATTAACGCAGAAACGAGTTGAAGTTCATGAGCGTAGCGGAATTGAATACGGTTGATATGGCCGAAGTACTGACATACGCCTATGAATTAGGTGATATGATTAATCAATCCGCTGAAGTATCGGATTACTTATACTGGAAAGGACGGGTTGACGCCAATCCGGAAATCCAGGCCATGATCAAACGGCTGCAGGGCAAAAAGGAGCTGTTTGAGGAGACACAGCGGTTCGGACATTTTCATCCTAACTACCATTCGGCTAAGGATGAAGTTACAGCGGTCGAGCAGGAGCTTGAACGTTTTGAAGAGGTTGCCCGCTTCAAGCAGGCGGAAAAAACTCTGGATGATATGCTGCATTCCATGTCCGAAACGATTGCTTTTTCGGTATCGGACAGCATCAAGGTTCCGAGCAATGACCCGTCTCCCAAGGGCGGCGGATGCGGCAGCGGCGGCAAGTGCTCCTGCGGATAGGCTCCTGATCAGAGCAAGAGAAAGAGAGGCGAAAAGCTGATGTTTGCGGAACGGACAGGATATATTGTGTGGGTAAGTGACGTTAAGGCGGCACGCAATCTGGAGAAATACGGGACTTTGCATTATGTTTCCCGAAAAATGCATTACGCCGTCATGTATGTGAACGCGGAACGTGCCGAGGAAGTAATGAAGAACGTCCGCAGACTGTCCTACGTGCGCAAGATTGAAAGATCCTACAGAAATGAGCTGAAGACAGAATACACCAGCAACGGACCGGACAAGTCCCGATATTATGGTTTGTAGATTCTGATCTTTGTGAAGATGAGCAGGTGCCTCGCGGCATCTGCTTTTTTGATCGTTTAGGACATTATACAATGTAAAAAAATGTGGACTCGTGAAAGCTTTAAATGATACATGTAGAGCAGGAGGGATGGGGTCCCATCTACGGAGTGAAGAGGACTGAGAAGACCTTATTTTGCGAAAAAGCCTGCTTTTCCGGATGATCCGGACTCAGGAGCCGTTATATCTATCGTTTGAGCCCAGGATAAGGGGGAATTGATCAAATAACGGATTCTCTGTCCGTTTGACCTGCAGAATGACTTGATCCGCCCAAATAGCGGATTTCCTGTCCGGATTACTCACAGAAAGATCGGGAAGGGACCCCATCATGCCGCAGAGGGAGTCAGGCAAAATAAGCACGTTCACCCTGTATGTCCAAACCACGCCAAATTAGCAGATATCCTGCAACATTTACAACAATGTGTGTTCTAAGCAAGCCAAATGACTATAATCTTGCCTTTTGTACAACAGAGCGGGCCTCGAAAGATCCAAGTTATTTTTATTCACCCGTCTGGGTGAATTTGTTCAATAGAATTTATATGCTCACGTTATAAATTATCCTTCTATCTCCCGCTGAAACGGATACTGTCCTTAGAGGACGGCAGCCGTTTTCACTTGTGGGCAATGCTTGAAAAATCCGCGAAATGCCCCGCGTTCTGCGTTTATTTTATCGCTGCTTAATACTTGCGCTTTATGCTGGGAAGAGAGTGACAAAATTCACGAGGAAAAGCATACAGGTGACCTAATGACAAAACGAATGGCATTGATCCAAAATCTTATGGCAATTCCCCAATATCTTCAGCACATCAATGGCAGACTTAAGAACGAAATGAAGGAGCTGGGTAGACTGTCGGCGCTCCTGGATATTATGGAGCATGGGCGCCTGGATACTCTTTTTCAGCCCATTCTGCAGCTGAGCAGCGGGCGGACGATGGGGCATGAGGTGCTGAACAGGCCTCCCCACTCCGCTCAGTTTCCGACCACGGAGCATTTCTATGAATTTGCCGGCCGCACGGATCAGATGTTCCGGTTCGAGCGCTACTGCCGGCGGATCTCACTCTCGCGGTATATGGAACGTTTGCCCGCTGCTGAATCCGGGACTGACAGGCTTGTTTTTATCAACGTGCATCCGGGCGTGCTGAACGATTCCAGGCATAAAAGCGGAGAGACGCTTAGTCTCCTGCAGGAGCTGAAGCTCTCCCCGGAGCGTGTTGTGTTTGAGCTGACCGAGCGACAGGCGGTGCAGGATTATATCGGATTTGAGAAGGTGCTCTCCCATTACCGCGAGCAGGGCTTCCGTATTGCCGTGGACGATGCAGGCTCCGGCTATAACAGTCTCAAGACGCTGGTCTATCTGAAGCCGGAATTCATCAAGCTGGACAAGTCCCTGATCCGCGGAGTTCACAGCAACCGGGAGCAGCAGGAGCTTTTGGAACTGATCAGCGAGTATGCCAGCCGTTCTGCAACACGGGTGATTGCCGAAGGGATCGAGACGGAGGAGGAACTGCTGTATTTGCAGATGGCAGGCATAGAATTCGGCCAGGGATACGCACTTGGCAGACCGGGGGATTTGCCGGTACAGGGAGCTTTTCCATCGGATGCGCTGCTAGTATCAGTCAGAGGAGGCTACAAGCATGTTTCTTCAGATCGGTGAAATTGCTGAACAAATTCCCGAGATCTCTCTTGACCGGAAGTGCGCTTATGTGGACCATATTTTTAAAAGCAATCCTCAGCTGCAAGGTGTGGCGGTGACTGATAACGGACAGCCGGTGGCGCTGATCATGAGGATTCGCTTTTATCAGCAGATTGGTACGTTATATGGCTTTACGCTGTATATGGGCCGCTCCATTGAACTCATTATGGACGGTTCACCGCTGGTTGTAGATTATAAAACGCCGATTACTGAAGTCAGCCGACTGGCGATGGACCGGAGTGAGGAGCATCTCTACGACTATGTGCTGGTTATCCATGAGGGGGCTATGTTTGGTGCGGTGAGCGTTAGGGATCTGCTGCTTAATTTTGCCGAGATTCAGGCGGTGGCCGCGAGCTTTTTGAATCCGCTGACCGGTCTGCCGGGCAATCTCAGCATCAATGAATGGATGGTAAAATCACTGCTGCAGGAGCAGTTCAGTGTGCTGTACATAGATCTCGATCATTTCAAAGCGTACAACGATTCCTATGGCTTTAAGGAAGGCGACCGGATGATTCAGGCGACAGCGGAGATTCTGAAGCATTGCACCCTGCGGCTGGAGGGGGTTTTGGGTCATATCGGCGGAGACGATTTCATTATTTTCATCGATGATTACCGTTATGAGGAATATTGCAGGACTATTATTGCGGAGTTTGACAGGATACTGCAGGAGTTCTATCATCCTGGTCATTTGGCACAGCATTATGTGCTGACCGAGAGCCGTTCAGGTGTGATCGAGGAAATTCCGCTGGTCTCCGTCTCGATTGCCGTTGTAACGAACCGCTACCGTCATTTCGATTCGATCGAGGACCTTTCAGGCGAGGCGGCAAGGCTTAAGAAAAAGTGCAAAATGATCACAGGCAGCAGCTATGTGGATGACGGGGCTCTCTCTATAAGCCAATCCGGCTGAACCGGTAAGGACGCTTCGGGCCTTGAAAGGGCGGCATGCTTGAAGAACAAACGTCAATGCGGTAATATTGACAACAATAAGAGCATGCCAAGACCCTTTCAGTGGAGTGTGATGATAATGCATGGCAAGGGGATGGAAACGTGGGGGGTGTACGAGCCCTTTCACATCATGCTGAACGAATACAGGGTGGCTGATATTGTCATTACACCGCATGCGAGAAGCCGTTTTGCAGACCGGATCAATAAGGAAGACGGCAGGGATATTGGTGCATGGATATGGCAGTGCGTGAAGCAGAACCGGGTAAGGCCTTATTCGCAACGTGAGTATAATGCTTACCTGATCGATAACAACACATCCGTTGTGGCTGAGTTCAAGGAGCTGGAGGGTGTGACCACACTCTCGGGACATCCGCTGTATGTGATGGTTGTGGTTACCTTTCTCGGTGATATTTCCGCCACTCCGCAGCTGCGGGATCTGCGGGCCTACTTCTCGTGGCTGCGCCATTCCCGCCGGATGAAGCTGGTGAAGAAACGCCGCAGACGCAAGTAACAAGCACACAGTTACAGAGAAGGCATGCGGCGGAAGGCTGCATGTTTTTTTTGAAATTTATGAAGGAGTCCTGAGAATGAATTTTCACCAGCTTCATATTTTCTACACGGTTTCCGAGCGTGGAAGTTTCTCGGCCGCAGCACAGACGCTGCATATGACTCAGCCGGCGGTGACGATGCAGGTCCAGGCGCTGGAGGATTATTTTGGAGCCAAGCTGTTCGACCGTTCCAGCAAAAAAATTATGCTCTCCGAGGCCGGCCGCACCTTGCTGCCGTTTGCCCTGCGAAGCATCCAGCTGATGAGGGAAACGGACCAGGCGATGTCGGCGTTTACCCATATGCTGGAGGGGCGCCTGCTGCTGGGGGCGAGTCTGACCATCGGGGAGTACGTCCTGCCGCGTTTGCTGGGTCCGTTCGGCAAGGCATATCCGCATATCTCCATCATGATGAAGGTCATGAATACCTCGCAATTGCTGGAGGAGATTCACAAGCATCAGCTGAATTTCGGCCTGATCGAGGCACCTGTATCCCATCCGGATATGGTGATTGAACCGGTTATGGGGGATGAGCTGAAGCTGATCGTACCAAGGGAGCACCCGCTTGCCGGGAGGGATGAGGTGACACTTGCGGAAGCGCTGCAGCATCCTTTTGTGCTCCGTGAGCAGGGCTCAGGGACCCGCAGGGTCATGGAAGAGCAGCTCCTGGCCAAAGGGCTGGACCCGGGGGCGATGCGTGTGGTGATGGAGCTGGGGAGCACAGGAGCCGTGAAATCTGCGGTAGAGGCGGGGCTTGGCATCACGATTATCTCTACGTCCTCGGTCAAGCATGAGGTTGCCCTGGGATTGCTGAAGATTGTTAATATTACGGATGCCTCTTTTAAAAGGCAGTTCTATGCGATTCACCTGAAATCGACGCTGCTGCCGATATCGGCGGTTACGTTTCTGACGTTTTTGCGTGACCATGCGGGTGACCAGTAGAGTGTAAAAAAGTTTTGTACATATGCTCAAATGTTTATTTGGGGTATTATGGAAATTGGTACTGAATAAACAGGCGGAGGATACGTATGGCGATTTTGCTTAAAGGTGAGAGAGTAACGCTGAGAGATTTGAGGGAAGAGGATATCCGCACCCTTTATTATTATGAGTTTGAAGCCGAAGACAGGGAGCATCTCCTCTGGAATGGCCCTTATGGGACGCGGGAGTGGGAGAGCTATGAAACGTTTGTACTGAAATTTGCCGAGACTCTGGCGCTGACTTATACCGGTGAGCCCCGCAGGCGTCTGGTGGTTGAGATCGAGGGTGAACTCAAAGGGACGGTAAGCCGGTATTGGGTGTCCAAGGAGACGAACTGGTTCGAGATTGGGATTGTGCTGTTTGACTCACGTTATTGGTCAGGCGGATATGGTACGGAGGCGTTTCGGATGTGGATGGAATACCTGTTTGATTCGCTGGATACGGTCCGGCTCGGAATTGGCACGTGGTCGGGCAATGTCCGGATGATGGGGCTGGCCGCCAAATGCGGTATGATCGAAGAAGCGCGGGTACGAAAGGCGCGGATTGTGCGCGGTGAATACTACGATGCCATTAAGATGGGAATTCTCCGTGAGGAATGGGAAGCAGCCAGGAGCTAAACGACTTTGAAGGGTGCTGTGATAGTGATGGAACCAGAAAACAAGAGTAGCAGTCAAAAAGTTCAAACGGACGGCGGCGGATTTGCAGGGAGAGCCGATTTGCATACACACACTTTATCTTCGGATGGAATGCAGCCTCCGGCGGAGAATGTGCGGCTGGCCTATGAAAAAGGGCTGGCAGCAGTGGCAATCACGGATCATGATACGGTAGCTGGAGTGGCCGAAGCGCTGGAGGCGGGAAAAAAATATGGCATCACTGTTGTACCCGGTGTAGAAATCAGCACACGCGCCGGCGGCAAGGAAATCCATGTGCTGGGATATTACATGGATACACAGCAGGAGCTGTTTCTGTCCCGGCTTGCGGCGCAAAGGGATACCCGCGCGCAGCGGAACGAGGCTATTATTGCCAAGCTGCAGGCGCTGGGAATCGATATAACTCTTGATAAGGTGGTGGCGGGAATCGGTCGTGAGCTGAAGCCTGATGAGAGCGTGGGCCGTCCGCATATTGCCGATGAGCTGGTGCGTCTTGGTGCGGCTGCGGACATGCGCGATGCGTTCGGCAAGTATCTGGCAGAAGGCGCAGCGGCTTTTGTATCGCCGCCGCGCATCACGCCAGAGCTGGCTTGCGACTGGATTGCCGAGGCTGGCGGATCGGCGGTGCTGGCCCATCCCGGTATTTACGGGGATGATGAGCTGGTCCGCGGGATTATTGAACGCAGTGCTCTTCGCGGCATCGAGGCGTACCATTCAGACCACAGCCCCGCCGATGCAGAACGCTACCTCGCGCTCGCGGAAGAATTTGGGCTGCTGGTCACCGGCGGCTCCGATTTCCACGGCGCGCGCCAAGGGGTTGTGTTCCACGGTGCGATCGGCAGCGTGTCGGTTCCTGTTGACGTGATCGAGCAGCTGCGGAGTGCACGGGAACAGATTTGAGGCAGCAGCGGCTGAAATGCTGCTGACATGGCGGAAGCGGACCGACCCAGAAATCAAGGGTAGAAATACCATTGAATGAGCTGAAAGCGGCGTCCTGGCCGGAATCAAGGGCAGAAATACCCTTGAATGTGCGGAAAACGGCGCTTGGATTGGAATCAAGGGTAGAAATACCTTTGAAAGAGCTGAAAGCGGCGTCCTGGCCGGAATCAAGGGTAGAAATACCCTTGATTGTGGCGAAAACGGCGCAGGGCCGGAAATCAAGGGTAGAAATACCTTTGAATGTGCCGAAAGGCGGCCCATGGCGGACCGCTGCATAAATATAAAGAACCTCCAGCCACGGAAGCTATTCCGTTCAGGGCTGGAGGTTCTTTTGTTTAGCGCTGCATCTGCACGATTGCAGCTGGAACTAACTCTTGAGCGTATTCGGCAGACCCTTGATCCGCTCCTCGTCGGGAGTGACGAAAAGGGTCTTTTGGTGGTCGTAGATGACGAAGCCGGGCTTGGCTCCGCTGGGCTTGCGGACATGGCGGATCAGCGTGCAGTCCACGGGGACGCTGCTCGACTGCTTGGCCTGGCTGAAGTAAGCTGCCAGCTGTGCGGCTTCCTCAAGTGTGGCGTCTCCAAACGACTCGCTGCGGATCACCACATGTGAGCCGGGAATGTCCTTGGTATGCAGCCAGGTATCGTTCGCCGAAGCGAGACGGTTGGTGACATATTCGTTCTGCAGATTATTTTTGCCGACATAAATGTCTATGCCTTCCGAAGAAGTGAACACCTGCAGCGTGGGACGGGTGGCTTTTTTCTTTTTCTTGCCTTTCTTACTGCGGTCGCGCAGGTAGCCCTGACTGACAAGCTCGTCACGGATTTCCTCGATATCATTCAGGGAAGCGTGGGCCAGCTGCTGAAGCAGCGTTTCCATGTAGGCAATTTCTTCATGGGTTTTGAGCAGCTGTTCGTTGATCACCAGCAGGCTGTTTTTGTATTTGTTGTATTTTTTGAAATAGCGTTGTGCATTGTCCGAAGGGCTCAGCAGCGGATCAAGCGGGATGGTGATTTCGGCCTGGTCCTCATCATAATAATTGATTAGCTTAGCCTGCTTGTCGCCTTTGGATACCGCATGAAGTGAGGCGAACAGCAGCTCGCCCCAGATCCGGAATTGATCGGCATCCTGGGCTTCGTCCAGATCCTTCTGCAGGTTGGCCAGTTTCTTGACGTTTTTGCTCCGTTCATTGCTGAGGAAGCGGATCAGGTCGCTGACCCGCTGCTTCACCGTATCGCGTTCGGCTTTATCCCCGTAATAATCCTCCAGACAGGCGCTGATGGAACTGTAGTGCTTCACATGCTCATCCGGAAGGGTCAGCGGAATCGCCGAGAAGACAGGCTTGCCTTTGGCATTTGCTCCGGACACCGGGGAGAATCTGCCTTCCCGCACCGGTTCAAGCACCGTGTCGAAAGCTCCCCATAATGACGCTATTTCTTCTGTCCAATGGTCAGTCAATACAGTTGAATCGGCTTGCCCATTCCCTGAGAGGCCTGCTGATGTAGCAGATCCATCACCGCGCTGCCGTACAATCTCCCCGGCGATCAGCGGACTCATACCGCTGAAAGCATGGACCATCCAGCCGATAGGATCGGCTGATGGCGCAGGACCACCGGAACCGTCCGCTTTCGGCTCCTCCAGCGACCTCAAGAGGTCGGCCAGCTCGCCCTCGATCATCTCTTCAGGCTCCTGCTCTTCGCCGGGGCCTGCTGTCAGCGCCGCCTGTTCCGCTGCCGCCGCAAGACTCAAAAACTCCTCTCTCCGGATGTCCAGAGGGTTCAGCTTATGCTGCTGCGGCGGCTCGGTATAGGCGATGCCGGGCATTACGTTCCGGTAGCTGCTGATCGTTGGAGTGACATGATGGATGCCGTCTATAATGGTGCCGGTCGCAAGCTCCGTGAGAATAATGTTGCTGTGCCGGCCCATCAGCTCAATAATGATTTTTTTGGCCGATACATCTCCGAGCTCGTCCCGGGTCCGTACCTGGATATGAATGATGCGCTCCATGCCGACCTGGCTGATGCTCTCAATGGTACCGCCTTCGCAGTGCTTGCGCATCAGCATGCAGAACATGGGCGCTTCCGCCGGATTGATGCTGTTTCTGTCGGTCAGATGTACGCGCGGGTAGGTTGGATTGGCCGACAGCAGCAGCTTGCCGCCGCCGCCCGAGCCGCGCAGGATGAAGATCAGATCGTGTGTGCTGGGTTGATATATTTTGCCGATGCGTGCACCGATATAGGGCTGAAGCTCATGCACGATCGCTCTGGTTACAATGCCGTCTAATGCCATGATTTTGTTCTCCTGTCGCCTGATAATAAAGTACTCCTCTCTATGATGCCATACTTTGACACATTTGCGCAAAAGGAGAAGCCGGGCGGAAGTGATATTTTGGGACGACCATGAATACACTTGGACATGAACAGGTGGAAAAGCTGTGCGCCGCCGGAAGTCAAGAAACGACCGGGAGGGGAAAGAAGAAATATGGAACAAAAAAGTTGGCACCGGCTCGGTGCAGAGGAACTGCAGAAGATGTTCGGCGTTCATCCGGGATCGGGCCTAAGCGGAGAGGATGCCGCGCAGAGGCTGAAGGAGAACGGTCACAATGAGCTGTCGGAAGGGAAGGCGATATCCCCGCTTACCCTGCTGCTGAACCAGTTCAAGGATTTCATGGTGCTTGTGCTGATGGGGGCGACGCTGGTGTCCGGCCTGCTCGGCGAATACCTGGATGCGATAACGATTGTCGCCATCATTATGCTGAATGGGGTGCTGGGTTTTGTGCAGGAATTCCGCGCCGAGCGTTCGCTCAGGGCACTCAAGCAGCTCTCCGCACCCGCCGCGAAGGTGCTGCGCGATGGCAAGCTGGAGCATATTCCCGCCAAAATGCTGGTGCCTGGCGACATTGTGCTGCTTGAGAGCGGCGACCGGATTCCGGCAGATGTCCGCTGGCTGCAGTGCAGCGCTCTGTATGCCGAGGAATCCGCCCTTACCGGTGAATCGCTGCCTGTATCCAAGCATTCGGAAGTGATTCATGCCGAGGACATTCCGCTTGGCGACCAGAAAAATATCGGCTTCATGGGTACGATGGTCACGCGGGGGACCGGGCGGGCGATCGTGGTCAGAACAGGCATGGATACCGAGATGGGCAAAATCGCCGATCTGATTCTGAATACAGAATCTCAGGAAACACCGCTGCAGCACCGGCTGGAGCAGCTCGGCAAAATCCTGATCTATGTCTCTCTGGGTCTCACCATTGTGGTAGTGGTTGCGGGCATTCTGCACGGACAGCCTATCCCTGCCATGTTCCTGGCAGGCGTGAGTCTTGCCGTTGCGGCGATTCCGGAAGGGCTGCCGGCCATTGTGACCATTGCGCTTGCGCTCGGCGTGCAGCGGATGATCAAGCGCAAGGCTATTGTCCGCAAGCTGCCTTCAGTGGAAACACTTGGCTGCGCATCGGTCATTTGCTCGGATAAGACGGGAACGCTGACCCAGAACAAGATGACGGTAACACGGCTGTGGAATGCCGGACGGAATTTGGAAGTCACCGGCGAAGGCTATACCCCAAGCGGACATGTGCTGGAAAAAGGCAAGCCCATTGATCTGAAAAATGATCAAAACCTGCGGCGCATGCTCCAGATCGGCGCTTTGTGCAGCAATGCTGAGATTATTGAGACCTTGTCCGGAGAGGTGCGCGCCAAGCGCAAAGGCAAGGAAAAAGGAAAGGAAAAGGGCGCCGAAACGGACAAGAATACGCCCAGCCAGCCGGTTTGGGAGCTGAAAGGTGATCCGACGGAAGGGGCGCTGGTCGCCTTATCCGCGAAAATGGGGCTGACAGCGCAGTCGCTGGCTGTTACCTATGCAAGAGAGACAGAGTTTCCGTTCGATTCGGAACGCAAGCTGATGTCAGTGATAGTGAGCCATCCCGGCGGAAAGATGATATGCACCAAAGGCGCACCGGATGTTCTCCTGAACTGCTGCTCCTACATGCTGTGGGAAGGTGCGGTGGTGCCTTGCACACCTACCTTGCGCCAGAAAGTCCTGGAGGCCAATGAAGAAATGGCTTCAGGCGCGCTGCGTGTGCTGGGGATGGCTTATCGTGATATGCGTTCAGGTGAGGTTGCAGGCAGTGAAAAGGAAGCGGAATGCCAGCTGGTGTTCGCCGGACTGGCCGGGATGATCGATCCGCCGCGGCGTGAGGTGCGCGATGCCATCAGCCTCACCCGCCGGGCTGGAATCAAGACGGTGATGATCACCGGGGACCATGGCACCACTGCGGAAGCGATTGCCCATCAGCTGGGCATTCTGCAACGGGGGGGAACGGTGCTTACCGGCACCCAGCTCACCCGGATGGATGACGATGCCCTCGATAAGGTATCGGATAATGTATACGTATATGCCCGGGTCTCCCCCGAGCATAAGCTGCGCATCGTCAAGTCGCTGCAGCGCCACGGGCATGTGGTGGCGATGACCGGCGACGGCGTTAACGACGCCCCGGCGATCAAAGCGGCGGATATCGGGATCTCCATGGGTATTACCGGTACAGATGTAACCAAGGAGGCATCTTCGCTGATCCTGGGGGATGACAACTTTTCTACTATAGTAGCGGCGATTGAAGAGGGGCGGAACATTTACGAGAATATCCGGAAATTTATCCGTTACCTGCTCGCCTCCAATGTCGGAGAGATTCTGACCATGTTCTTCGCCATGATGCTGGGACTGCCGCTGCCGCTGGTTCCGATTCAGATCCTCTGGGTCAACCTGGTGACCGACGGGCTGCCGGCGATGGCGCTGGGGGTGGATCAGGCCGAGAAGGATTTGATGGAGCACAAGCCCCGCGGGGCCAAGGAGAACATCTTTGCCCGCCGCCTCGGCTGGAAAATCATCAGCCGCGGGCTGCTGATCGGACTGTGCACATTGGCCGCCTTCTGGCTGACGCTCCGAATTGACCCAAGCAGTCCAGCGCAGCTGATCCGGGCGCAGTCGGTTGCTTTTGCCACACTGGTTATGGCTCAGCTGATTCATGTCTTTGACTGCCGGAGCTCCCGCTCGGTGTTCCACCGGAATCCGTTCCAGAACAAATATCTGGTGCTCGCCGTGCTCTCGTCCGTTCTGCTGATGCTGGTTGTCATGTATCTTCCGGTTCTCCAGCCAGTCTTCAAAACCGTGCCGCTCAGTTTCCGCGAATGGTGCCTGGTGCTGGTCATGGCGGGCATTCCAACCTTCCTGATGGGAGCGGGCAGCGTGTGGGGCGGCAAGAAGAGCCGCAGCCGCAGCGGAGGACGGACGATGATAAAAAGTACAAAAATTTCGGCATAAAATCAATAGCTTAAACCCATTCCTTAAGGTATGCTTGGATCACAATAAGTCCTTTAGGAGTGGAATCTCAATGGAATTTACCAAAATGCATGGCTTGGGCAATGACTTTATTATCGTTTTCGGCGAGCAGGAGCTGCCTGGCAATGCCTCTGAGCTTGCAGTTACCCTGTGCAACCGGTTCTTCGGCATAGGAGCCGATGGACTGGTGTATATTCTTCCGTCGGAACGCGGCGATTATATGATGCGCATCATGAATTCAGACGGTTCGGAAGCAGAGCAATGCGGCAACGCGATCCGCTGTGTGTCCAAATATGTCTACGAGCACGGCCTGGTCAGCTCAGAGCAGATTGTGATCGAAACGATTGGTGCGGGTGAACAGAAGGTAAACCTTCAGGTGAAGGACGGAGTGGTGGAGACGGTCACGGTCGATATGGGCGAGCCTGTATTGTCGGGAACGCAGATTCCTGTAGCCATTGATGCCGAGCCTGTACTGGACCAGCCGATTGAAGCGGATGGAAGAGCGTTCAAATTCACTGCCGTATCCATGGGCAATCCGCACTGTGTGATCTATGTGGACGATGCCGTAGGCTTTGATCTGGCCACCTGGGGGCCGAAGCTTGAAGTGCACCCGCTGTTCCCGAGAAAAGTAAACGTTGAATTCGCCACCGTGCTGGACCGCGGCCATGTCGATATGCGTGTCTGGGAACGCGGCGCAGGACCTACACTCGCTTGTGGAACCGGCGCCTGCGCCACGTTGGTCTCCTCGGTGCTGAATGGTCTGACTGACCGCTCGGCCACGATCAGCCTGAAGGGCGGCGATCTGTTCATTGAATGGAACGAAGAAGACAATCATGTGTATATGACTGGTCCGGCACAGGTGGTATATACGGGTTCTGTTGAAATCTAAAGCTGTTGCCTGGAATATCTTCGAATAGGAAAGTACAAGGATGCCCCGCGGCGAAACGCCTGCGGGGCATCCTTGTTGTGCCGGTCTGGAAGGTAATCCGAATAATGGAAGGACTTAATGCAAATAATACCACCCAGTAATGGATGGGGGGCAGACATGAACACGAAGTGGTATTTGAAACGTAGCGCCAAAACATCACAAACGGACCAATCCGCCATTTCGCAGACTGGAAGACTTTCTGGGCTGTCTACAGCGTTGTCCGAGAGTCTGGCGAGTATTCAGTCGGAGCTTGGGAACAGCCCCGACCTCAAAATCCGCCAGGTCCAGCTTGGCAGTCCTCTCCGTCTCAAGGCCGCAGCCATCCACCTGAGCGGGCTGGCCGACACCACGGCAGTAAATGAATTTGTCATCGGGTCTCTCCTTGGTAATACTGAAGGTCTGTTCATGGACTGTGGGGACGGTGATGGTGATAGTGATAGAGACGAGCTCCCTGCCATGATTTTAAGCCGGGCCTTAGAGATTGGCGAAGCAGAAATCAAGGACGAATGGAAAGAGATGATGCTTGGAGTTCTATCGGGAGATACGGCAATTCTGCTTGACGGCTATGCGACCTCTATACTCTGTGCTACGAGGGGCGGCGAAAGCCGTTCCGTCAGCGAGCCCTCCTCGCAGTTGGTTGTGAGAGGCCCGAAGGATGGCTTTGTGGAGTCAGTAGCCACCAATATTTCACTCATCCGCCGGAGAATCAAATCCCCCAAGCTGCGTCTGGAGTATATGAAGATCGGAAGCGAAACCCAGACCCTTGTGGCGCTGATGTATGTGAAGGATATCGCGGGAGAGGATTTGATCAGTGAGGTCCGGGAGCGGCTGGGCAGGATTGCTATGGATGAGGTGCTGGAATCCGGTTTTATCGAAGAGCTCATTCAGGACAAGACCTTTACGCCATTCCCGACCATTTATAATACAGAGCGGCCGGATGTGGTTGCCGCCAATCTGCTGGAAGGGCGCGTGGTGATCATTGTCGATGGCACGCCCTTTGTCCTGATTCTACCGGCAGTATTTACCCAATTTTTTCAATCGGCAGAGGATTACTCGCAAAGATTCGATATTGCCATTCTAATGCGGATTGTAAGGTATTTGAGTTTTATAGTCCTGATTCTGGGTCCATCCGTGTATATTGCGCTGACAACCTACCATTATGAAATGATCCCGACGACACTGCTGATAAATTTGCTGGCCCAGCGGGAGAATGTGCCATTCCCGGCATTTGTCGAGGTGCTGCTGATGGAGAGTGCCTTTGAAATCCTCCGCGAAGCCGGAGTGCGGATGCCGCGTGTCATCGGACAGACCGTTTCGGTTGTCGGCGCGCTTATCCTGGGGCAGGCCGTTGTAGAGGCTGGCATTATCACGCCGATTATGGTTATTGTCGTCGCGTTGACCGGGATTGCCAGCTTCGCCATACCGGCATACAACATGGCCATCGCCGGCAGATTGATCCGCTTTGCTTTTCTTCTGCTTGCGGGGATGTTTGGCTTCTATGGCATTATTCTGGGGCTGATTGTCATGGTGGCGCACATGAACAGCCTGCGATCCTTTGGTGTCCCTTATTTGTCGCCGTTTGTACCGCTGTCTGTTAAAGGCCAGAAGGATACGATTCTAAGACTGCCGATCTGGCTGATGTCTCCCCGCAAATCGCCGCAGCAGATGCGTGCCGAGCTGCCGGAGTATATGCGTCTGACTACAGGACATGAGGAACTTCTGGCCCCTTTAATTGGCAAGGATGACAACTCTGAATCCCCGGGAGGAAATCAGCCTGATGCAAAATAGAAGACTGGGACTCATCTTTCTGATCGCTATGCAATTTCTGCTGCCTCTTGTTCTAAGCGGCTGCTGGGACAGCGTCGAGCTCAACCGGCGGGCTATTGTTTCAGGAGTTGCGATTGACAGGGGGCCGTCGGAAGATCAGAAATACCTCCTTTCCTTTCAGGTGATTGTTTCGGAGGAAATCTCCGGAGAACAGACCAGAGGCATTTCACCGGTGGCTTTATATTCTGGAAGCGGCCGGACGATGTTCGAAGCGCTGGCGAATACATCGCGGCAAACGGCACGCTTTTTGTCACTTGGACATGTCAGGGTGGTGATCATCTCCGAGAAATTCGCCCGGGAGGGCATCAAGGATATGCTGGATGTGCTGGAAAGGGAAAGCGATATGCGGCTGACCAGTCTGGTATTTGTCTCCAAGGATCAGCCGGCCAGCGAAGTAATGTCGACCATGACTGTGTTCAGCAAGATTCCTGCCAATGATCTGGTCGAGAAGCTTGATACTACCTCGAAGCAGTTCGGCTACAATTACAGAATGGAAGTGGATGATGTGATCAGAGGCATTCAGGTCCGGGGAGGAGGGCCGGTTATTAATGGTGTTCTCACGACCGGCAGCAGGGAGAAAGCGGATACCAACGACAACTTGAAAACCATCACCCCGCATACGATACTGAGGATTTCCCGGCTGGCCGTTTTCAAAGATGATAAGCTGAAAGGCTGGCTTGAGGGAAATACCGCGTTCGGTACTGCTCTTCTGCTTAACAAACTTAAGGAGTTTCCATTAGTCATTAAAAATGAAACTGGTTATCTGGCTTTCAACGTGTATCAATCCCAAGTATCGGTTGATGCGGAAGCCAAGGACCCGGAGCATCCTGTGATGATCATCAAAATCACCCAGCAGGCGGCCCTGAAGGAATCTCCAAATCCACTTGACCTCACCTCGCCTGATGTTCTGCAAAAGCTGTCAGAGCAGTTGACGGAGGAAGCCCGCAGCCAAATTCAGAAGGCGATTGCTTCTGCCCGGAAGCTGGGAAGCGATTATCTTGGCTTCGGCGAGGTCATCCAACGGAAAAATCCGCGCGGCTGGAAGAAGATTAAAGATCATTGGGAGGATATTTTTGCCACATGTGAGATCAAAATAGAGGCGGACACCGTAATCAGACATACGGATATGCGGGGGAATTCATTTCAGGTGTACTAAAAGTGTATGAACTAGAGATGGAGGGGCGAGGTCATGGGAAAGGTAAAAATCGGGCTGATTGAGATTTTCAGCATTACCCTGCTGTTTGAACTGGGAACGGCGCTTGTGGTGAATCTTGGCATGTCAGCGGGCAGGGATGCATGGCTCTCCATACTAATCGGCAGTGCCGCGGGTGTTGCCGTGTTCGCAGGATACGCCTATTTGTACAGGAAATACCCCGGGCTGCCCTTTACAGCCTATACCCGAAAGCTGCTGGGCAAATATATCGGAACTCCTGTGGCGTTGATATATGTTATTTTGTATATCAATCTGGCCGCCAGGGATTTGCGTGACGGCAGTACTATGCTCGCGATGGCTACCATGCATAACACCCCATTGTTCATTCTCAGCACACTGATGATTCTTTCAAGTGCCTATGTTTTGCATAAAGGTGTTGAGGTTCTGACACGGACATCCCTGGTTTTTCTGATCCTTGTTCTTTTGATCGGTGTATTCAGTACTCTGATGCTGATACTCTCAGGAACTATTAATCTGAACCGTCTTCTTCCGGTATTGGAGGATGGGGCTCAACCTGTGATCCGCTCTGTACTGCAGCAGAACTATATGTTCCCCTTTGGCGAAATGATCGCTTTTACCATGCTCATGCCCTTTCTCACCAATGTAAAAAAAGGCCCCTGGGTCATCGCTGCGGCGATGCTGGCCTCTGCTCTAATGCTGAGTTTTACGATGGCTCTGAACATCTCTGTGCTCGGGGCAGATATTGTGGAGCGGTCTCCGCTGCCGCTGATGCCTACGATCAGCAAAATATCGATCTCGGACTTTATCCAGCGTGTGGATATTTTTGTGGTTATGGTGCTGATCATTGGGGTGTTTTTTAAAATTTCCGTGTTTTTCACTGCGGCATTGATTGGCATTTCAGACCTGTTCGGCATGCCTTACCGCAAAATGCTTTATCCTTGCACACTGCTCATTTTATTCACCTCCATGCTGGATGCCCGCAGCTTTACCGAGCATTTGGATGAGGGGGGGAGGCTGCTGTACACCGTGTATCCGCTATTTATGATAGTTATACCGGCCGTGCTGATACTGGTCTCGGTATTGAAAAGCTATTTCTCGGCTCCCCGGCCGGGCTGAGTGCCGCGAATGAAGTAGACGGCATCCGGGAGGATGAGACTCAGCAGCATCACGGAGGCCACAAGTTTTTCCGAAGCGGAGTACAGCAAATAGTTCGAAATATAGCTGATATTATATAGTCCATAACCGAAGATCCAGTCACCAAGGTATAAATAAAGCAGGGAAAGTGCAGACAGCAGCATGATTACCGTGTATTTTTTCAGCAGCAGCCTTCTGATTTTTTTCTTCATGGAACCGGGCCCCCTATCGAACGCTTTCTCCTAGTATGAATCATTTGCCCCGCAGCCATGCAGCTGCCGCCTTGCTACTGCTCTGCTTTTGTCCAAATATAAGACTGTATATGCTGAGCGCTATAAAGTATCCTTCTATTTCTCGCTGAAACGGAAGCCGCCCTCTTGCAGAGGACGGCAAAGCCGTTTCCACTTGCCGAAAGCTTATCATCCATCCCGTTTTATGTTACATTAGTATGAAACTATGGACTGATTAGGGGAGGTTCTTGCGGTGAAGCCGGATTTGCGCTCTGCATGGAAGAATAACGTGTTGGTCGGAGACGGGGCGATGGGAACTTTTTTATATCAAAAAGGCTTCCCGGTCGGCATCTCCTATGAAGAATTGAATCTGACCTCTCCGGAGGTTATTGAGGATGTGCACCGCAGCTACATTGAAGCGGGAGCGGTGCTGCTGGAGAGCAATACGTACTCAGCCAATTATGACAAGCTGTCGAAGTTCGGCCTGGAAGCCAAGGTCGATGATATCAACCGTGCCGGTGTACGGATTGCACGGCATGCCGCAGGTGAAGCGGGTTATGTTGTCGGTGCGGTGGGCTCCATCCGTGCAGGCAAACGGGCGAATCTGTCCAGCTCGGAGCTGAAGCGGTTTTATACCCAGCAGTTCGCGGCGCTATTGGAAGAGCAGCCGGATGGAATCCTGCTGGAAACCTTCTATGATGTGGAGGAGCTGCATCTTGCGCTGAGAGCGGTGCGCAAGCTCAGCGGGCTGCCGGTCATCTGCCAGCTTGCCGTCGATGAGACTGCGCGTACCCTCGACGGATTAACGCTGCCGGAGGCTTTTCATATTCTTGAGCAGGACGGGGCGGATATTATCGGCTTCAACTGCCGGACCGGTCCTAACGGCATTAAGCGGGCATTGAAGTCGCTGCAGGGAAGCCTCAGGCTCCCCGCTTCCATATACCCTAATGCAGGTATCGCCGATTATGTGGACGGCCAGTACCGCTATGGCGCTTCACCGGAGTATTTCGGCCAGATGGCCCCGGTTTTTGCGGATATGGGTGCCCGGATTATCGGGGGCTGCTGCGGCACAACGCCACAGCATATTGCCGAAATCTCTGCGGCTCTGCGTGATTATACTCCGCAGCCCCTGCCGGAACCGACGGTGGAGAGAAGTCAGGAGCGCCTGACGGTCCAAGAGCATCTGGCCGAGGATGAGGAACGTGACGGCAGAGAGCCGACACTGGTTGATCTGGTCAAGGAGCGGCACACCGTGATCGTGGAGCTTGATCCGCCGCGTGATCTGGATATTGCGAAGTTTATGCGGGGGGCGGAAGCGCTGCGCAGAGCAGGCGCAGATGCGCTGACCCTGGCGGACAATTCGCTTGCCGTGACCCGGATGAGCAACATGGCGCTGGGACACCTGGTCCAGGCCCGGACAGGGCTGCGGCCTCTGGTCCACATTGCCTGCCGCGACCGCAATCTGATCGGAACCCAGTCCCATCTTATGGGCTTCGATGCCCTGGGCATTGATCATGTGCTGGCAGTCACAGGCGACCCAGCCCGTTTTGGGGATTTGCCGGGTTCGAGCTCCATCTACGATCTGACCTCATTTGAGATTATACGGATGATCAAACAGCTTAATGACGGCATCGCCTTTTCCGGCAAGCCCCTGAAGCAGAACGCGAACTTTGTGATCGGCGCTGCATTCAATCCCAATGTCAAACATCTGGACAAGGCAGTTGAACGGCTGGAGAAAAAGATCGCTTCCGGTGCAGATTATATTATGACCCAGCCCGTATATGATCCAGAACTGATTGCACGCATAGCCAAGGCTACGGAGCACCTGGATATTCCTATTTTTATCGGGATCATGCCGCTCGCCAGCGGACGCAATGCCGAATATCTGCACAATGAGGTACCCGGCATTCAGCTGTCCCCCGAAGTACGCACCCGTATGCAGGGATTGGAAGGCGAAGCAGGGCGTGCGGAAGGTGTGCAGATAGCCAAAGAGCTGCTGGACGCGGCGACTGCGCATTTTAACGGCATCTACCTGATGACGCCATTCATGTTCTATGATATGAGTGTGCAGCTTCTGGAGTACGTGTGGGCGAAGCAAGGACGCAAATTGTCCCCCTTGTTTCGCTAGTAATAATCAATTACAATAGTGTAATGGATGTGATTCCGTTGTCATTTAGCATGACCGGATACGGTCAATCATCCCTGCAATTCGGCGGTTACAAGATTACGTTCGAAGTCAAATCGGTGAATAACCGTTACTGCGAAGTTGTGCTGCGGATGCCCCGGGATTGGACGATTTATGAGGATATGCTGCGAAGACAGGTTCAAGCTCATATCAAACGGGGACGGGTCGATGTCATCATTAACAGGGAGCATGCCGAAGAGGCCGATTCCACACAGATGCTGAACCGTTCTGCGGTACGTTCTTATTTGAAGTCGGCACAGCAGCTGAGTGATGAATTTGGAATCAAGGGTGAGCTCCAGCTTCGCGACATCCTCTCTATGCCGGGTGTAATGGAATTCAAGGAAGATGTACATGCTTTAGCTTCGTCCCAGGAATTCAAGGATACCCTGGAGCAGGGGCTGAACGGGAGTCTGGAAGCCCTGATGGAAATGCGCGCCCGTGAAGGCGCATTTCTTGCCGCTGACCTGCTGGGGAGACTGAATCACTTGGAGGAGCTGCATGCTGAAATGGCTGGACTGGCTCCCGTTGTAGTGAGCGAGTACCGCGAGAAGCTGCGGCAGCGGCTGACCCTGCTGAATGACGGAACGTTCCCTTTTGAAGAGCATAAATTCGGAATGGAAATTGCTATCTTTGCCGACCGCTGTAATATTGATGAAGAGCTTACCCGGCTGTACAGTCATTTTGAACAATGCAAGGCTTTATTGAATAGTAGCGAGCCTGCAGGACGCAAGCTGGATTTTCTCATTCAGGAGATGAACAGGGAGACGAATACAATCGGGTCCAAATGCAATCATCTGACTCTGGTGAACCTGACGCTGGATATGAAGGCTGAGCTGGAGAAGATACGTGAACAAGCAGCGAATTTGGAATGACAGCTACCTGAAGTAAGCAAAGATGTAATCTATGGGGGGAACAACCGGAACATGGCAATTAAATTAATCAACATCGGCTTTGGGAATATTGTATCGGCCAACCGTATTATTTCCATTGTCAGCCCGGAATCAGCACCAATCAAACGTATTATCCAAGAGGCGAGAGACCGGCATATGCTGATCGATGCCACTTACGGCCGCCGGACGCGGGCCGTCATCATTACGGACAGCGACCATGTCATTCTCTCGGCCGTGCAGCCGGAGACAGTGGCACACCGTCTTTCCAGCAAAGATGACGATAACGACGAATAACAACAAATGGAGTGTACTATGTCAAAAGGATTGCTGATCGTATTATCCGGCCCTTCCGGTGTTGGTAAAGGAACCGTATGCACCGCATTGCGGCCGAAGATGCCCGAGCTAGTCTATTCTGTTTCAGCGACTACACGCCTGCCGCGTGAAGGCGAGGAGAACGGAGTCAATTATTTTTTCAAAACCAGAGAGCAGTTTGCGTCCATGATAGAAGCCGACCAGCTGCTTGAATATGCGGAGTACGTAGGCAATTATTACGGTACTCCGCGTGACTTTGTGGAGAAAACACTCGATAGCGGAAGAGATATTATTCTGGAAATCGAGGTTCAGGGAGCACTCAAAGTCAAGGAGAAATTCCCCGAAGGCATCTTTGTATTCCTTCTTCCCCCGTCCATGGACGAGTTGAAGGACCGCATCCGCGGGCGCGGTACAGAGCATCCTGATGTCATCAGCCACCGCATGTCTGTGGCAGAGGATGAGATTAGCCTGATCCGGCATTACGATTATGCAGTAGTGAACGATGAGATTGATCTGGCCTGCAAGCGAATAGAAAGCATCATTATCGCCGAACATTGTAAGGTGAGATGACAGGCACTACAGAACTTAAGCTCATATTACAGTAAAAGATAAAGAGGTGTCTTACGTGCTATATCCATCCATTGATGAAATGATGACCAAAGTCGACAGCAAGTATTCCCTGGTGGTCGCTGCAGCCCGCCGGGCAAGAGTGCTCCGCGAAGGCGGCAAGACGGATATCAAGAATCCAAGATCACACAAGTTCGTTGGCGTTGCACTGGAAGAAGTGTTTGAAGACCGCATCGTTGTAACCCGCGGCGAAGAGTAGTCTGAGGGTTCCCTGCTAGGCCATTACAGAAACGGATGCTGCCTTTTCTAAAGGCTGCTGCCGTTTCTTCTTGGGTTAGGAGGTCTGTGATTTGAACTTAGTCCTTAATAGCCCGGACCGGGCGGTACCTGACAACCGGAAGGTTGTTATTTTTTTCTCTAAAACTGAAGATTTTTCAGTCCGTTCTTTTCAAAGTATAAGGATTTATAAAGGCGCAAGGCAAGGGAACAGGGGGGAGATTAAGTTGAAGAGCTTACAGGGCAAAACGATTATATTGGGGATAACCGGGGGGATTGCTGCCTATAAAGGGGCGGCTTTGACCAGCAAGCTTACGCAAAAAGGGGCAACGGTGCATGTGATCATGACAGCCTCGGCCAAGCAGTTCATCACGGAGCTGACATTGCAGTCCTTATCCAAGCAGCGTGTGTACAGTGATACCTTTCAGGAGCGTGATCCGTCTTCAATTTCGCATATTGACCTGGCGGATTCCGCCGATCTTGTGCTTGTAGCACCGGCAACAGCTAATATCATTGCCAAAATGGCGCATGGCCTGGCGGATGACATGCTGTCCACCACCTTGCTTGCGGCTACAGCCCCAGTGATGGTGGCACCCGCTATGAATGTGCATATGTATCAGCATCCTGCAGTGATTGACAACATCAACACTCTCTACAAGCGTGGAGTGAAATTCATTGAACCGGGTGAAGGTCAGCTGGCCTGCGGATATGTAGGTAAAGGACGGCTGGAGGAGCCGGAAGAGATCGTGAAGGTGGTAGAGCAGTTTTTTGCCCTTCAGGACAGTGCTGCTAGAGGGCCTCTCGCCGGCAAAAAAGTAGTAATTACCGCAGGTGGAACGATCGAGCGCATTGATCCGGTCCGCTATATTACCAATGATTCCTCCGGCAAAATGGGCTTTGCCCTATCCCGCGCTGCGCGGGCAATGGGAGCGGAGGTCACCCTCATCGCTGCACGCACCGATGAAGCTCCGCCGCAGGACCCGGAAATTCACGTCGTCCGGGTTGAATCGGCTGCGGATATGTATGAAGCGGTCATGAACGCCTGGAAGGATTGTGACATTTTGGTTAAGGCTGCGGCTGTATCGGATTACCGTCCGCGCCAGAGTGCGGAGTCCAAGATCAAGAAGAGCGGAGATACGTTGACCCTTGAACTGGTGAAGACCACTGACATTCTGGAGAGTCTGGGTAAACACAAGGATAAGCAATTTCTCATCGGCTTTGCTGCCGAAACAGGCAATACCGAGTTTTATGCCAAGGACAAGCTGGCCCGTAAAAATCTGGATCTGATCGTTGCCAACGATGTCTCCATGGAAGGTGCCGGGTTTGGAACAGACACCAATATCGTATCCGTCTATGATGCAGAGGGACTGGTGCTTGATCTGCCGCAGGTTTCCAAGGATGAGGTAGCACGGCAGCTGCTGCAGCTGGCGGCTAAGCGCATTACTGGAGTGGCATTATAATGGAAATAGCCAAGGTCATTGTCGATGTTCCTGTGCGCAGCACTGACCGGCCTTTTGATTATTTGATACCAGATTCGCTTAAGCTGTGGATCGAAGTGGGGAGCCGGGTGGCAGTGCCTTTTGGACACCGCACGGTGCAGGGTTTTGTGGTGTCCCTGGAATCGGGGGAGACAGGGACCGTATCCGGTATGAAGCCGATACAGGAAGTGCTTGACCTGCTTCCCCCGCTGTCCCCCGAGCTGGTTGAGCTGGGGGACTGGATGAGTCAAAGGTATGCCTGCAGACGGATATCCGCACTGCAGGCGATGCTTCCCACGGCGCTGAAGGGCAAGGCTGAACGGCTGATAACGCTTGGCGATACGGCGGAAGAGGATGGAAACACCGCTGACGGGCTGTTCCCGATGTTCCTGGAGACGGACCCGGAGGAGCGCCGGATTACAGAATTTGTCGGGCGCCACGGTGAGGTCTCCATGAAGCTGCTGACCCGGACCTTTCCACAGGCTGCGGAGACGGTGAAGTTTATGCTCCGCCGCGGCGTATTGGCCGAAAGCCAGTCGATTAAGGACAAGATGGGCAAGAAGAAGCTGAAGGCGGTTGATCTGGCCATCGGCCTCTCGGCTGCGCGCGAATCCCTTGCCGGATTTCCGGCACGTTCAGCCCGGCAAAAGGAAGTGTTGTCTTTCCTGATTGATATGGAAGCTACACTTCCGATGCCGATGAAGGATATTTTGTCGATTCTGCAGGTTACGGCAGGGACAGTAAAGGCGCTGGAGGACAAGGGATTTATTGAGATCAGCGAGATTGAAGTATACCGGGACCCGTATAGGGGACGGGATTTCAAGCCCAGCACACCGCTGCCGCTGACCGAAGAACAGGAAGCTGTATATAACCGGATTGCCGCAACTGTGGATGAGCAGAGGCATGAGGTATTCCTGCTGCATGGAGTAACCGGAAGCGGCAAGACAGAAATCTATCTTCAGTGTATCCAGCGCTGTGTGGATCAAGGACGGCAGGCAGTCGTGCTTGTGCCCGAGATTGCCCTCACACCGCAGATGGTTGAACGGTTCAAAGGCCGTTTCGGCAGCGGAGTAGCTGTGATGCACAGCCGTCTGTCTGTGGGCGAGCGATATGACGAATGGCGCAAAATCCGCGAAGGTAAAGCATCGGTGGCTGTTGGCGCCCGTTCCGCGGTTTTTGCTCCTTTCGTGAGTCTGGGCCTCATCATTATGGATGAAGAGCATGAATCCTCTTACAAGCAGGAGGAGAATCCGAAATACCATGCGCGTGATGTTGCAGTCCGGCGGGCTGAGCAGGGCGGAGCTGCGGTTATCCTTGGTTCCGCTACGCCTTCACTGGAGAGTTATCATGCTGCCAGGTCGCAGAGCGACATTCATTTCTCACCAATCCTTCTTCACATGCCCAGCCGTGCGCTTGGCAATGAATTGCCGAAGGTGCATGTGACGGACATGCGGGAGGAGCTCAAGGAGGGGAACCGTTCGATGTTCAGCCGCCGGCTCCATGCTGCACTGGAGAGCCGGCTGGAACGTGGAGAGCAGACAGTGCTCCTGCTGAACCGCAGAGGTTTTTCCACCTTCGTGATGTGCCGCAGCTGCGGTTATGTGGCGGGGTGCCCCGACTGCGATATCTCGCTGACCTATCACAGCCGCAGCGATAATCTCCGCTGCCACTATTGCGGCCACGCCGAACCGGCGCCCAAGCTGTGTCCGGAATGCGGAAGCGAGCATATCCGTTTCTTTGGTACAGGCACACAGCGGGTTGAAGAGGAGCTCGGCAAGCTTTTTCCCGGTATCCGTGTGATTCGTATGGATGTTGACACCACCACGGAGAAAGGTTCGCATGAGAAGCTGCTGAACCAGTTCAGGGACAAGAAAGCCGATGTGCTCCTGGGTACACAAATGGTAGCCAAAGGGCTGGATTTTCCGGATGTTACACTGGTGGGAGTGATTACCGCCGATTCCGCGCTTAACTTGCCTGACTTCCGGGCGGCGGAAAAAACCTTCCAGCTGCTGACACAGGTCGCGGGCAGAGCGGGACGCCATCAGCTTCCCGGGGAGGTTGTTGTGCAGTCGTATACGCCTGAGCATTATTCAATTGTGCATGCCAGCGGGCATGATTACCATTCCTTTGTACGGGAAGAGCTGAAGCACCGCCGGGAACTGCATTACCCGCCGTATTGCCGGCTCATTCTTGTGACTCTTTCTCACGAACAGCTGCCTGTCCTGCTGCGTTTGGCGGAGAATTATGCGCTGAACCTGCAGGGCAAAGCACGGCAGCTGCGGTGGTTCGGCAGTCTGGACAAGCTGTCCTCTGATGCGCTTGATCTGCTGGGCCCCGTTGCTTCCCCGCTCCCCCGGCTAAAAGGCCGGTACAGATTCCAATGTATTATCAAGTGGAGGGGCTCCATCGATGCCATCGGATTGGCCCGTCAGGTAGCGGAAGAGCTTGAGGATTCGGTGCGCGATACCGGGCTGCAGATCAGCCTAGATGTAGACCCTCAGATGTTGATGTAATCAGCGGGCATGTTACAATAGGTACGCATTGCAGAAAGTTCATTAATGTGCAGCATATAGAGTTGAAGAAAGCTTAGATTGATTAGAATTAGTTATACTATAGAAATGTTCAAGGATGGTGTGTTTGTAATGGCTATAAGGCTGATCGTGAAAGAACCGGATGAAGTGCTGCATAAAACCGCTAAGACGGTGACCAAGGTAACCCCCAATGTACAAAAACTGCTGGATGATATGGCGGATACCATGTACGACGCGGAAGGCGTTGGGCTGGCTGCGCCGCAGGTTGGGATTTTGAAACGGCTGATCGTTGTGGATGCCGATGAAGAGCATGGATTGATCAAGCTGATCAATCCGGAAATTGTCAGTATGGAAGGCGAGCAGTTCGGACCGGAGGGATGTCTGAGCATTCCCGGTCTGAATGGTGATGTGCGCCGTGCAGAGACAGTCACCGTGCGTGGACTTGACCGTGAAGGCAATGAAGTGACGATTACCGGCAGCGGCCTGCTGGCCCGGGCGTTTCAGCATGAGATTGATCACCTTAACGGGGTGCTGTTCACCGATATTGCCGAGAAGGTATATGAGTATACAGCTGAGCGCAGCGAAACTGGGGAGTGAATGGAATGAAAATAGTGTTCATGGGGACCCCGGCTTTTGCGGTGCCTTCCCTGCAAATGCTGCTTGAGGAGGGCTATGAGGTTGTCGCAGTCGTCACCCAGCCTGACCGGCCGCAGGGACGCAAAAAGACGCTGACGCCTTCCCCGGTGAAGGAAGCGGCCTTGTCTTTGGGACTGCCTGTGCTGCAGCCTGAACGGATGCGGCGTCCTGAGGCCGTAGCCGAGCTTGCGGCATATGAGCCGGATCTGATTGTTACGGCGGCTTACGGACAGATTCTGCCCAAAGTGGTACTGGAGCTTCCGCAGTACGGCTGTGTGAATGTTCATGGCTCGCTGCTGCCGAAATACCGGGGCGGTGCGCCGATTCAGCGTTGTATTATTAATGGCGAGAAGGTCACCGGAGTTACGCTGATGTATATGGCGGAGGGATTGGACACTGGTGACATGATCTCAAGAGTAGAGGTTCCCATTGAGGATGAAGACACTTCAGGAACCCTGTTCGAGAAGCTGAGCCTGGCAGGTTGCAAGCTTCTCAAGACGGAAATGCCCCGGCTGGCAAAAGGCCGTGTGCAAGCAACTCCGCAGGATGACAGCGAAGCTACCTATGCGCCAAATCTCACCCGGGACGATGAACGAATCGATTGGAGCGCAGGCTCGCTCGATATTTATAACCGCATTCGCGGGCTGGTGCCGTTCTCTGGCGCCTTTACCCTTTGGAACGGTGAAACGTTCAAGGTGTGGGAGGCGAAGAAGCCTGCTGCGAACGGGGGAGCCAGCGGGGCTGTTCCCGGTACGGTTATAGATGTAAGCGGCAATGGCGTAGAGGTGAAGACAGGCGATGGCAGCCTGTTCCTTACCTCGGTTCAGCCGGCTGGCAAAAAGGCCATGTCTGCAGCCGATTTCAGCCGGGGTGCAGCAATGAAGCCCGGGACGGTGCTGGGTTGAGCGCGGGCAGCGGCAGGGACCGCAAAGGACCGCATGTGAAGCCGAACGGCGGCGGAAATAGAGCTGGAGCTGCTGGAGCAAAGCAGGCAGGCGGGAGCAAAGGTAGAGGATCGGCAGGCAAGAACAACCGGTCAGATACGGCAGGCAAACCGGCAGCGGGATCTTCGCGGGAGGTGGCGCTTGATATTCTTGTCCGTGTCGAGCAGCAGGGGGCTTACAGCAATCTGCTGCTGAACAGCAGCCTGCAGAAGTCAGCACTCAGCCGTGAGGATGCGGGACTCGCTACGGAGCTGGTGTATGGCAGCATATCCCGGCTGATTACCCTGGATTATGTACTGGACGGTTTCGTCAGCAAAGGTATTGCCAAGCTTCAGCCCTGGGTCCGTAATTTGCTGCGCCTAAGCTTGTATCAGATCATGTATCTGGACCGGATTCCCTCCCATGCCGCCGTTAACGAGGCAGTGAATATGGCCAAGAAACGCGGGCATCAGGGCATATCCGGGATGGTGAACGGTGTGCTCCGGAGTGTGCTGCGTGCCGGGGAGCTGCCGGTTTTGCCGGAGAAGCTCAGCCGCGAGGAGCGGATCTCTATCCTCCATTCCCATCCCCTGTGGTTGGTGAAGCAATGGGCTGGGGAGTATGGCTTGGATACCGCCGAAGCCATGTGCGCCGCGAACAATGAGCCGCCTGCGGCCAGCGTACGCGTGAATCTAACGATGATCAGCCGTGATGCACTGCTGGCGCAGATGCTTGAAGCGGGGCTGGAAGCATCGCCTTCTCCGGTCAGCCCTTACGGTATTGTCGTCAAAGGCGGCGGCAATCTGGCGCTGACCTCATGGTACCGGGACGGTTATTTGTCTGTACAGGATGAGAGCTCAATGCTGGTGGGTGAAGTTGTGGCGCCGGAACCAGGCATGAAAGTGCTTGACTGCTGTGCCGCACCGGGCGGCAAAAGCGCCCATATGGGCGAACTGATGAAAGACGAAGGCTATATCTATGCAAACGATCTGCATCCTCACAAAGCCCAGCTGATTGCAGATCAGGCGCAGCGGCTTGGCCTAGACTGTATTACGACGGGCAGCAGCGATGCGCTCCAACTGGCCGGGTCGCTTGAACCGGAATCGTTTGACCGCATTCTGCTCGATGCACCCTGCTCCGGACTTGGGGTCATCCGCCGCAAGCCGGATCTGAAATGGCGCAAGCAACCGGAGGATGTAGCCAGTGTAGCTGCTCTTCAGGCGGAGCTGCTGCAATCGGTATCCCGGCTGTTGAAGCCCGGCGGTATCCTGGTCTACAGCACCTGCACCACAGAGCAGGCAGAGAACAGCAGCATCATCGCTGGATTTCTGAATAAGAATCCCGGCTTCACTTCTGCAACCTTCAGCTCTCCGGTGTGGGAGAGAGTGGAGGGAACCGCACTGGCGGCGGGAGAAGGGCTACAGCTGCTGCCGCAGCATTTCGGCAGTGACGGGTTCTTCATCGCCAGGCTGGAAAGACTCTTTTAACATAGTGACTTCTTAAGACATTTACCGGTCTCCCGCCCGCAGGTCTTTATGCGCGGCGGGCTTTCTTTTACCGTCTCTGGAATTTGTGTTAAAATAGGAAGAATGAGAAATAATACGCATATCCTAAAGTAGAACTGGCTGGTGCGTATGCTGATGAATATCTATATCTTAAGAAAGTACAGGTGCTGAATCTAATGAAACCTTTAATATATGATTTTTCGCTGGAAGAGTTGCAGCAATGGGCCAAGGATAACGGAGAGCCCGCTTTTCGCGGGGGGCAGATTTTTGACTGGCTCTATGTCAAACGGGTGAATGATTTTGAATCCATGAGCAACCTGTCCAAGGCGCTGCGCGCCAAGCTGGATGAACAGTTCCGCATATCGGCGCTGACGGAAATAACGAAGCTGGAGTCCAAGGACGGCACCGTGAAGTTCCTGTTCGGTCTGCATGATGACCATGCAATCGAGACGGTTATTATGAAGCACAATTATGGTAACAGCGTCTGTGTAACCACACAGGTAGGCTGCCGGATCGGGTGCACTTTCTGCGCGTCCACACTCGGCGGTCTTAAACGCGACTTGACAGCAGGTGAAATTGTGGCCCAGGTCGTCCGCTCCCAGCAGATTCTTGACAGCCGCGGTGAACGTGTCAGCAGCATTGTTATCATGGGTACAGGTGAGCCTTTTGAGAATTATGATGCGACCATGCGGTTCCTGCGCCTGATGATTCATGAGAAAGGCCTGAATATTGGACAGCGGCATATCACCGTTTCCACCAGCGGAATTGTGCCGAATATCTATAAGTTTGCTGACGAGGACACCCAGATCAATCTGGCGATCTCGATTCACGCGCCTAATGATGCGCTGCGCTCCAAGCTGATGCCGGTTAACCGGCGGTATCCTTTTGATGATGTGATTGAGTCTTTGCGGTACTATCAGGCTAAGACAGGCCGCCGGGTCAGCTTTGAATATGCCCTGATCGGCGGCGTCAATGACCAGAAGGAGCATGCGGAGGAGCTCGCCGGTGTGCTTAAGACTATGCTTTGCCACGTGAATCTGATTCCCGTGAATCATGTGCCTGAACGCAAGTATGTTCGGACTTCCCGCAATGATATTTTTGAATTTCAGCGTATTCTGGCCGACCACGGCGTAAATGTTACGATCCGCCGTGAGCAGGGCCATGATATAGCGGCCGCATGCGGACAGCTGCGCGCCAAACATATGGAGAAGTTGGGGTGAGGATATTTGATCAGAACAGTTCATGCCAGCGACATTGGCCGGGTACGTACCGTCAATGAGGATTCAGTCTGGATCGGCGTGACACAACACGGTTATACCCTCGGCATTATCGCCGATGGAATGGGCGGACATTTGGCTGGCGATACTGCGAGCCGTATTGCTCTGGAGACGATGAAGAATGCCCTGGACGGGCTTCAGCCTGATCTTCCGGAGGAACAACTGCAGGATGCGCTCACTGCTGCCATATACGAAGCTAACCATGCGGTCCATAATGAGGCATCACGCGACGAGAAATACCATAATATGGGTACTACAGTCGTTGCTGTGCTGCTCAAGGGGCCAACCGGATATATCGGCCATATTGGGGACAGCAGAGCCTATTTAATCAAGGATGGTGCAGCCGTCCAGTTAACCGAGGATCATACGCTGGTCAATGAGCTGTTCAAGAACGGCCAGATCAGCCTCGAGGAGCTTGATAACCATCCGCGCCGCAATGTTCTGACCAGGGCACTGGGAACGGATGCTGAGGTAACCGCCGATCTGGCGCCGGTTCACCTGCAGCCGGGGGAGCTTTTGCTTCTATGCAGCGACGGTCTCAGCAATTTCGTCAGCCTGGAGCATTTGGGTAAAGTGGCGGGGATTCAGGAAATATCCTTAGAGGAAAGAGCGGACCGTTTGCTTCAGTTGGCTTTGCTGGCCGGCGGCGGCGATAATATAAGCGTCGCTATGTTAGAACATCAAGGAGAGGCCGCTGTGCCCGGGACAAAGGAGTGGGATACATGATCGGTCACGAATTGGGCGGCCGTTACCAAGTTATCGAACGGATCGGGGGAGGTGGCATGGCGCTCGTCTACAGAGCCCATGACATTCTGCTTAACCGGAACGTTGCGATCAAAGTTTTGCGAAATCAGTTTGTGCATGATGAGGAATTTATCCGCCGTTTCCGGCGGGAGGCACAGTCTGCGGCATCGTTGTCTCATCCCAATGTGGTTAGTATATATGATGTGGGACAGGAAGATGAAATTCATTATATTGTCATGGAATATGTGGAAGGCAAGAACCTGAATGAGATTATCAAAGAACGGGCTCCACTGCAGGTGGATGAAGCCGTACGTATTGCCTCCCAGATCTGCGATGCGCTGGATCATGCACATCAGAATCAGATCATACACCGGGACATCAAGCCGCATAATATCCTGATCGGGCGCAATGGAAGAGTTAAGGTGACGGATTTCGGGATCGCCCGGGCGGTCACTTCTACCACGATAACCCAGACAGGCTCAGTAGTAGGTTCGGTGCATTATTTTTCGCCGGAGCATGCCAAAGGGGTGACTACCGGGGAGAAGTCAGATCTCTATTCCCTGGGGATTGTGCTGTATCAAATGCTTACGGGAGTGCTTCCTTTTTTGGGCGAAAGTCCGATCAGCGTAGCCTTGAAGCATTTGCAGGAGGAATTTGAAGAGCCGCGGCTCCTGAATCCGCTGATTCCGCAAAGCGTTGAGAATGTTATTTTGAGATCCATGCGCAAAAATCCCGAGGAGCGGTACCAGTCGGCGAAGGAAATGCTGCAGGATCTGGAGACCTGTCTTCTGCCTGAACGGCGCAGCGAATCCAAAACGCAGTTCCATGATGAAGAGGACGAGGACAGAACCCGCATTATTCCGGCGATCAGACCCATGCAGCGAGGACTCGGAAGCCGTGCTGGGGGCGGTGAAGAGCGGATGAGGCGGGAAGAAGAGGATGAGCCCCGCAGCCCGGGCAAGCGCAAATCAGGGCGGGCCGTGCTGTGGATCAGCCTCACATTGCTGCTTCTGCTTGCTATGGGCGGGGTGGTCTGGTATGTCAATGCCAAGCTTGCCGTTGATGAAGTAGCCGTACCCAAGGTGACTGAGATGTCCTTTGAAGAGGCCAAAGCGGAGCTTGCTAAGGCAGGGCTCATTGCAGAGGAGCCACCGGTAGAGGAGTACAACGCGAATTATGAGCCTGATGAGGTATGGAAGCAGAGTAAAGAGCCGGGTACGATGGTCAAAGAAGACACTCATATCGCTCTTACGGTGAGCATTGCAAAGCAACTTCCTAAAATGATTGATTTATCGGGAAAGACTCAAGAAGAAGCAGTTAAGCTGCTGATCGCTGAGGGTGTGGATCAGAGCCGGATCACTCCGGACCCGCGCTACAGCGAGGACTTCCCTGAAGGGCAGGTCATCAGCACGGAGCCAGCCGTGGACACCGAATATGATCCAGAGACATCGGCGATCAAGCTGATTGTCAGCCAAGGGAAAGAGACTGCTGATGTACCTGATCTCAAAGGAAGGTCCAAGGAAGAGGCGGAGAGTCTGCTTGAGGCAGCCGGTCTTGTTCTTGGTGAAGTCAAGGAGGAATCCAGCTTTTCTGTTGAAAAAGGCATCGTTATCGAGCAATGGCCTTATGAAAAAGGCGATACTGCTTCGCCGGGCGAAAAGATAAATATTACCGTTAGTACAGGTTACCCGCCTGAGGCCTTGGAATATACATTCAATGTACCGGTAGCCCCTTCGGTTGAAGGTACAAAAACCAAAATCCGCATTATTTATGCCGATGCCCGCAATGACGGCGAGAACCAGGAATGGGGAACGCGCACGATTGCCAAAAGCCAGAGGTTGTCTGTGAAATTGCTGCTTGCCCCTAATAAGGACGGCTCCATTTCTGTCTATCAGGATGGCGATTTCGTCACAACCTATACCATTAAATACTCTGACGCCAAAAATGGAACTGTGCCTGAGCCGGAACCACCGGTCCAGCATACTCCCGAGCCGACACAGGCACCAACAGAAGCCCCTCCGGCTTCTGCCGATCCTACGATAGAGCCGGAGATACTGCCTCCATCTACTGAAGAAGGCACAACTACGGGTTCGGTGGATCAGACCGGGCTGGCAACGAACAATGCCAGTAATGAGTCCAACAATGGCAAAGGGGACGGCAAAGGAAAAGGAAAATAATGAATAAAAACTGCAGCTCCCTGAGAGGGAATCCCGGAGCGGCTGCAGTCAGCAGAATGACCCGGGTAGCATACGAACTTGGGTCATTTGTGCAAAATCAGGAGAGGAAGGCTCATGATGTATGCCTGAGGGAATTATCATCAAAGCATTAAGCGGTTATTATTACGTCAAACCGTTCCGCGATGGGTTGATTGCTGCCGAGGAAGAAGCTGTGCAGTGCAGGGGGCGGGGAATCCTCAAGAAAAAAGGGATCGCTCCGCTTGTTGGCGACCGGATTAAATACGTACTGACCGAAAATGGGGAAGGCATGGTTGATGAGCTGCTCCCCAGGGAATCCGAGCTGATCCGCCCGCCGGTAGCCAATGTCAAACTAGCTGTGCTGCTCTTCTCTGTACGCGAGCCGGATATGAATTTGAACCTGCTGGATAAATTTCTGGTTCACATTGAGCACTCGGGTCTGGAAACATTGATTGTGCTGACGAAGCAGGATCTGGCGGAGGACGATGGCGAAGCCACAAATCAGGTCAAAGAGCTGTATGAGGACATTGGGTATGAAGTGATGGTCACGAGCTCCCTTACAGGGTCCGGCAGCCGGGAGCTGCGGGAGCGTCTGTCTGGGATCATCAGTGTCTTCTCCGGGCAGTCCGGTGTGGGCAAGTCGACACTGCTGAACCGTCTTGTGCCCGGCCTTGGACTGGAGACAGGAGAGATCAGCCTGCGCTTAGGCCGGGGACGGCATACCACCCGCCATGTCGAGCTGATGGATATCGGGGGCGGCGGCTTTGTGGCAGACACCCCGGGTTTCAGCCAGCTGGATTTTCTGGAGCTGGGCGTAGAGGAGCTGTCCACCTGTTTCCGAGAGTTTGCCTCCTATGCCGACAACTGCAAATTCCGCGGGTGCAGCCATCTTCATGAACCGGGCTGCCATGTCATTGAGGCTGTGAAGTCAGGAGCTATCGCAGACAGCCGTTACGAGCATTACAAGCTGTTTTACAATGAAATGAAAGATAAAAAGCGGAGGTACTAACATTATGATTACAATCGCACCATCGATATTGTCAGCTGATTTTGCCGCGCTTGGCGCCGAGGTTGCAGAGGCGGAAGCCAGCGGCGGAGACTGGATTCATGTAGACGTCATGGACGGCCATTTTGTGCCAAATATTACTCTTGGACCGCCGATTGTACAAGCTGTGAAGGCACACACCTCTTTACCGCTTGATGTTCATTTGATGATTGAGAACCCTGAACGCTATATTCCTGAGTTTGCAGCCGCAGGAGCAAGCGTCATTACGGTGCATGCCGAGGCCTGTGTGCATCTTCACCGCGTGGTGCATCAGATCAAGGAGCTGGGGCTTCTGGCCGGTGTAGCGATTAATCCGGGTACACCTGCAGCGGCTGTGCGCGAGGTCCTGGAGGATGTGGACATGGTGCTGGTGATGACTGTGAACCCGGGCTTCGGCGGACAGTCGTTTATTCCGGGCACGCTGAAGAAGATCCGCCAGATCCGCGAATGGGCCCGGGAAGTCAATCATACCTCCTTGCGCATTGAAGTCGACGGGGGCATCGCCGAAGCAACCGCACCGCTGGTCGCTGAAGCGGGAGCAGACGTTTTGGTGGCCGGTAATGCCGTGTTCGGCCGCAGTGACCGCGCAGCTGCCATCAAGGCAATCCGTGAAGCGGCAGAGGCAGCCCTGCGCTAATCGTAAGCACACGATCGAACTAATGGTATAGGCCAAGTTCAAGACGCATAAATATGGTTACATGAGCAGAAATCTCATGTAGCCTTTTTTTGAATAGAAGACTTTATATGAGCGCTATAAAGGTTCCTTCTATTTCCCGCTGAAACGGAAGCCGCCTCTTTCAGAGGATGTTGCAGCCGTTTCTGCCTGGTTCAATAAGGGAGGTCTGCATTCGTTACGTTAGCGCACGACAGGAAAGTCTCCTACCGTACGGCATGAATTGATGGGAGGGTTAATGATGAAATTTTACACGTTCAAGCTGCCAAGATTTTTGGGAGGTTTTGTTAAAGCGATTTTGAACACTTTTCAGAAAAGCTGAAGACGGAATAGAAAAGAAAACATGAAAAAAAGCACCTTACATATGTAAAGGGTGCTTTTTGCTTCATATGAGATATCGCTAGGCCTCAGAATAATCCAAGACTAAACGCGTTCAACTTTGCCGGCTTTCAAAGCACGGGTGCTGACGTACACGCGTTTCGGTTTGCCGTTCACGAGGATACGGACCTTCTGAACGTTAACTCCCCAAGAGCGGCGGTTGCGGTTGTTCGCATGGGATACATGATTGCCGCTGCCCGGTTTCTTGCCAGTTACAGTACATTTGCGGGACATAGATTACACCTCCTTGTTACTTACACCTGCATAAAACAATACTTAAATATAATATCACAGCAAAAATTGCTACGTCAACCGCTTCAAAAACATTTATTTCTTTTGGCTCTTATAGTACAATATAAATTAGTGTATTATGTCCAGTTAATCATAGAATTGATTAGGCATGAAGTTAGGAAGGGGAATTCTCATTGAGTAAGCGTTCTATAAACGGAACAGATTTTACCGCAATGGTACTCGCCGGAGCGGAAAAGCTGCAGCAGCATGCAGAGCACGTCAATTCCCTGAATGTATTTCCGGTTCCGGATGGGGACACGGGTACAAACATGAATTTGACGATGACCGCAGGTGCGAACGAATTGAAAAAAAATAATACCGCCTCTGTAGGCCAATGTGCAGGAGTATTATCCAAAGGTCTCTTGATGGGGGCACGGGGGAACTCCGGCGTTATTTTGTCACAGCTGTTCAGGGGTCTTGGACGGTACGCAGCCCAATACGATGAACTGAACACGCAGCAGTTCGCAGCAGCGCTGCAGACCGGAGTGGATACAGCCTACAAAGCGGTGGTCAAGCCGGTAGAAGGAACGATACTTACTGTCGCCAAGGAAGCTGCCAGACATGCAGTCTACTACGCCCGGCGTACAACGGATGTTACAGAGCTGATGACCGAAGTCCTGGCCAGAGCCAAAGAAGCGCTCGCTAACACACCGGAGCTTTTGCCTGTGCTCAAGCAAGTGGGCGTTGTGGACTCCGGCGGTCAGGGTTTAGTGTACATTTATGAGGGCTTTCATCAGTATCTGACGGGCAGCGCCAGCACAGTAGTGCCAGTACCTGTACAAGGACAAGCTCCTGCTTCCGCTCCTGCGGCAGTGCCTTCACCGGTGTTGACCAAACATGAGAACGTATTGTCCTCCGTGCAGTCTTCTGCGCAATCACAGCTGTCTACGGAAGACATCGAATTTCTATACGACATGGAATTTTTTATTAACCGGCTGCTTGGCGGTACCGTCAAAGCGGATTTTGATGAGGAATACTTTCGGAAAGCGTTGTCAGTTAATGGAGATTCGATTATTGTCATTTCGGATGATGAGACCATCAAAGTCCATGTCCATTCCAAGACTCCGGGCGAGGTCCTGAATCTGGCGCTGCAATATGGCGAAATTACGCAGATCCATATTCTTAACATGCGGGAGCAGCATCGCGATCTGCTGACGACCGGGATGGATATCGCGCCTATGCCAGATCTGTTTGCGGATATTCCGAAGGAAGAGAGCAGCGTGCAGGCACCGGCGGTTCCTCCTGCGGATGACATGGCGCAGTATGGATTCATAGCCGTCTCTTCCGGTGAAGGCATCTCTGAGATTTTCACAAGCCTCGGCGTGGATGCCATTCTGTCCGGCGGACAGACGATGAATCCCAGCACGGAGGATTTCGTTAATGCGATCTCGTCGATTTCGGCGAAGCATATCTATATTCTGCCTAACAACTCGAACATTGTGCTTGCGGCTCAGCAAGCCAAGGATCTGCTTGAGGGAGAACGTGAGATCACCGTTATTCCGAGCAAAAGCATCCCGCAGGGGATTGCCGCAGCTTTTGCCTTCCAGGAGGAAGATGCTGTAGATACGAATACCAGCAACATGCTGGAGGCGATCGCCCAGGTTAAATCCGGCCAGATTACCAATGCGGTCCGTGATACGGTTATCGAGGAGCTGGAGATCAAATCAGGGCAGTATATCGGGATATCCAATTCGAAGATTGTATCCGCTGCGGATGATCTGCTGGCGGCCAGCCAGGCACTGCTAGTGAGCATGCTGGAGAATGGTGATGAGATTGTTACTGTGCTGACGGGTGCTGAATCTGAAGAGAATGTTACTGAAGCGCTGGAAAACTGGCTTGAGGAAGCCTACCCGCAGGTGGAAGTAGAGATCCATAAGGGAGGACAGCCACTGTATTATTATCTTTTCTCCGTTGAGCCCTAGGCAGGTAATTTACTCCTTATATAGTCTCAAGCAGAAGCGCTGCTTCGTTCCCGCCAAGAACGTGCAGCGCCTTTGTCAAATCATAGTTTGGGGAGGAAATCCATGAATCGTACCGTAATCGTCACCGACAGCACTTCCGATATCCCGCCGTCTATGGCGGAAGCTTATGGCATCGAGGTTGTTCCGTTGACCCTGATGTTCGGCGAGGAAGCATTCCGGGATAATGTGGATATGACACCGGAGCAATTCTATGAGCGTCTTCCCCGCTCCACACAATTGCCGACTACCTCTCAGCCTTCACCGGTTGAGTATATGAACGTATATCAGGGAATTCAGGAACGTTATCCGGGATGCCGCATACTTTCCTTTCATATTTCCTCGGGTCTTAGCGGCACGTACCAATCTGCTGTTCTGGCAAAATCCATGCTGGAGGAGGAAGGGGAGTCTATCACTGTTGTGGATTCACTTTCCGCATCCTACGGATTCGGATTTATGGTGGTCGAGGCGGCACGGATGGCTGCGGAGGGCCAGAGTCCAGAGGACATTCTGGTACGGGCGGAGCGTCTCCGCCAGTCCCGCAAGCTGTATTTTCTGGTCGATACACTGGAATATCTGCAAAAGGGCGGCAGAATAGGCAAAGCCTCCGCTTTTCTGGGAACGCTGCTTAACATCAAGCCAATTCTTTCTATTGATGCGGAAGGAATCATCTACGCAGTCGAGAAGGTCAGAGGCCGCAAGAAGGCAGTAGCCCGCATGATCGAGCTGTTCAGAAAGGATCTGCCGGGTGTGGACAAAATCAATGTGGCCGTGGGTCATACGGCTGAACCGGCTGCCGGCGAAGAGTTCCTTAAGGAATTGGCCGGACACTTCACCCTGGAAGAGAAAGTGCTGACCAACGTGGGTCCTGTAGTAGGAAGTCATGTCGGCAACGGTACTTTAGCCGTATTCATCTGGCCCGCGTAAATAGGGGATGAACATGGGAATTTCTTTGGATTCAATCGAAGTGAAACAAATAAATGGCGTGAGCGCTCAAAAGCAAACCGAGCTTCACGCCTTTGGCGTCTTTACAGTGAAGGATCTGCTGGAGTATTATCCATTCCGCTATGACGATTTCCGGCCCCGCAGCTTAAGCGAAATCAAACACGGTGATAAAGCGACCCTTGTTGCGAAGGTTATTGGCGTCCCGGTATTGCAGCGTTTTGGGGGCAAATCCCGACTGAGCTGCAAAATGGTAGCCGAACCCTGGATGTTCACCGCGACCTGGTTCAACCAGCATTACGTGCGTGAGCAGCTGACGGTGGGACGTGAAATCGTTATTACCGGCAAATGGGATCAAAAGCGGAATGCCATCACCGTAACGGATTATGAATTTACGGACCGGGGAGAAGGCAAAATCGGCACCCTGCAGCCGGTCTACTCCGTGGGTGGCAAGATTACACAAACTTGGATCCGCAAAATGATTAATCAGGGACTGCAGCAGTATGGCGAGCTGATTCCGGAGATTCTTCCGCATCCGATCATCCGGAAATATGATTTCATGTCCCGCAAGCGCGCCATTGCCACGATACATCGGCCTGAGGATACAAGCGAAGGCCAACGGGGACGTCGCAGGATGGTCTATGAGGAGCTTTTTTTATTCCAGCTTAAAGTACAGGCCTTCCGTGTTCTTAACCGCGGCAGAATGGACGGTGTGGTGCATACGGTGGATAACGCGACTGTGCGGCAGTTTGTCCGCAGCCTTCCTTTTGAGCTGACGGATGCCCAGAAGCGTGTGGAGCTTGAAATCCTGCAGGATATGCGTTCACCGTATTGCATGAACCGTCTATTGCAGGGAGATGTAGGCTCAGGTAAAACAGTGCTTGCGGCAATTGCCCTGTATGCCACGGTGAAATCCGGATTTCAGGGGGCGCTGATGGTGCCCACCGAGATCCTCGCGGAGCAGCATATGCGTTCGCTCACCAAGATGTTTGAGCCGTTCGGGATTACCGTAGGACTTCTGACGGGAAGCATAACCGGACGCAAACGGAAGGACCTGCTGGCCTCACTGCAAATGGGAATGCTCGATATTGTAGTCGGTACTCATGCCTTGATTCAGGAGGATGTTTTTTTTCGCGGGCTGGGAATGGTGGTAACGGACGAGCAGCACCGCTTTGGTGTCAACCAGCGAAGCATTCTGCGCCGCAAGGGCTATAATCCGGATGTGCTGACAATGACAGCAACACCGATTCCGCGTACTCTGGCAATTACCGTCTTCGGCGATATGGATGTGTCTACGCTTTCGGAGCGGCCTAAAGGGCGTGTGCCGATCACGACGTACTGGGTTAAGCCTGATCTGATGGAGCGGGTGCTGAAGCTGGTCAGCCGCGAGATCGACCAGGGCAGGCAGGCCTATCTGATCTGTCCGCTGATTGAGGAATCGGAAAAACTGGATGTGCAGAATGCGATTGATCTGCATATTCAAATGTCGCAATCCTTTCCGGATTACAAGGTGGGATTGCTGCATGGGCGGATGACGCCCGGAGAAAAAGATGAAGTCATGCGCGCCTTCTACAGCAATGAGGTTCAGCTGCTGGTTTCCACTACCGTTGTAGAAGTTGGCGTCGATGTTCCCAATGCCACGCTGATGATCATTATGGACGCGGACCGTTTTGGACTGTCCCAGCTGCATCAGCTGCGGGGCCGGGTAGGACGGGGCCAGCATGCTTCCTACTGCGTGCTTGTAGCCGATCCGAAGTCCGAAATCGGGCGTGAACGGATGACAGCGATGACCGATACAGATGACGGCTTTGAGGTGTCACGCAGGGACCTGGAGCTGCGGGGACCGGGAGATTTCTTCGGGACCAAGCAGAGCGGGCTGCCGGAGTTCAGGCTGGCTGATATGACCGCGGATTTCGATGTGCTGGAGCAGGCCAGGGACGATGCGGCAGAGCTGCTCAAGGAGCCGGACTTCTGGACATCCGCTGATTATGCGCCGCTGCGGAGCTATTTGCAGAACGAGCAAATTTTTCAAGGGGATATCATAGATTAATTAGGCACATGCGCATGCTTTCCTTCATATACTGTGAATGATTGGAATATGACAGGAGGTGCTGCGCTTGGGATATCAGCAATATGGAATCAGCCCCCAGCTGGTGGACCGCATCAAGCTGAAGATGAAGAATCCGGCCATTAAAGAACGAGTAAAGAATATGATAGGCGGAATCTCCAAGCAGGAGCTTCAGGATACTGCGGTGGTGCGCAGGCTGGTGCGTAATGCTTCTGCGGTTATGGGGGAGAAGCTGACCTCGGCACAGGAAGAGCAAATTGTCAAATTTGTGATTGCCCAGAAGATCGACCCCAATAATACGTTTCATTTGATCCGTCTCTGGGGAATGTTCCGCTAAAAGGCTGCAGCTCCAAGCCATAGAAATGGCGCAAACCGGTGTGAATTAAAAAAGCGTTCCCGCTAAATACAGCGGGAACGCTTTTTGCTTGTAACTTGAAGGCTGCCGGTGGTGCCAGAGCAGACGGGTTCACCTGCAGCAGGATGCGGACAGAGATGACGTTATTTTGCGGAAAGCCCACTTTTTCATGATGATGCGGACTCAGGAGACGTTATATCGTTTATTCGAGCCCCAAATGAGGGAGAATGGGCCAAATAACGGAATCTCTGTCCGTTTGACCCTGGAAATCGCCTGATAGGCCCGAATAAGGGATCTCCTGTCCGCATCGAGCGGGGAAAGGAGCCATAATGTACCTTCAGCGAGCTCCACCGAAATCCGCATGTCATCTTATTCACCGATCAAGGTGGATTTGTTCCAAATGGGCTGCATCACTTGCAGCTAATCCTGAAATCGGCGGGACTGGCGCCTGCGCCTGGTGGAGCGGAAGACAATCTGGCTGTTCTGATCACAGGTACGGACGATTGAGGTCAGTTCCTCCTCTTCCAGCTTGTTTGCGATGCAGAACAAGGTACCGGGCTGGCCCTTGGGGCCTGAGGCGCGGATGAGCCTGGCCTCACGATCCAGCTCGCGGTGGAGTGCCCGCCGGATCTCTTCGGGCCGGCTGCTGGTAATCCAGACAGCCCGTGTACGGGAGAGATCTCTTAAGCAGATTCGTACGGCTTCGAAAGCCAGCAGATAGGCAATGATGGAATACATAGCCTGATCCCAGCCGAACAACGCGCCTCCGCACAATAGTATGGCGCAGTTGAACACCATGATAATGACTTCAGCCGATTTCGCCGGCCCCTGGCTGAGGAGGGCATACCCCGGATCTCCGGCGCCCCCGCTCATGCCGCCGGAGCGGATGGCAATGCCGATACCGAAGCCCAGTGAGAGCCCGCCAGCGATTGAGGCCGTTAGCGGTTCACCCGTCAGGGACGGGAAATCGTGCAGGGCTAGTGAACCCACAGTCAGGCAGACTAATCCAAGCATAATGTAGAGCGCAAAGCGCAGATGAATCTGTCTGCGTGAGATCAGAATAAATGGCAGGTTGAACAAAAACAGGAACAGCCCCAGGCGCATTTCCGTAGCGTGTGCGAAGAGTGCCGACAGGCCGGCAATCCCGCCTGGCACGAGCTGATGCGGAATTAGGAACAGCTCTAGCCCGACAGCTGCCAGCAACCCACCGGCAATGACGCCCAGGATGCGGAAGCCTTTGCGCTCCCGATGCGGTTCCCCGTTCTTCCAAAGAGTATTCACATGTGCTCCTCCCTTCCAAGAGAGAACCGGATATTACTCGTTGTCCGATACGGCAGCGACCTGCTTGGATTTTCGGGCAAGGTGCCGCTTCTCGAACTTAAATACCTTATCCAGGAGCTTGTAGATGGTTTTGGATTCTTTAGTCAGCAAGGGGCCGAGTATGGCGAGAATTAGCACATACATTGCGGCAAATGGCTGGAGAATGGCCAGCAAACCGCCTGCTTTGCCAAGATTGGCCATGATAATAGAGAACTCGCCTCTGGAGACGATGGTCAGGCCGATGTTGGAGGAAGAACGCGGGCTGAGTCCCGCGCTGCGTCCGGCCAGCATGCCTGCTGCGAAGTTCCCGATCAAGGTAATAATGACTGCGGCAAGTGAGTACCAGAGTGCTTCTCCGCCCAAGGACAGCGGATCAATAGTCAGCCCGAAGCTGAAGAAGAAGATTGCTCCGAAAAAGTCCCGGAAGGGAATGACCAGCTTCTCAATCCGCTTGACATGCTCAGTTTCGGCGAGCACGAGTCCGACGAGCAGCGCACCAATCGCTTCAGCCACATGTATGGTCTCGGAGAAACCGGCAATCAGAAAAAGTGCGGCGAAGATGACGAGGGCAAAGAGCTCGCCGGAGCGGATATTCAGCACCCTGTTCAGCCAAGGTACAAGCTTGCGGCCTATGACCAGAAGCGCCAGCATATACCCCAGTGCGATCAGTGCGGACAGCAAAACGCCACCTAATGAAGATGAGCCGCTAAGCACCAGCCCGGACAGTATTGAAATATAAACAGCGAGGAAAACATCCTCGAACATGATGATTCCGAGGATCATCTCGGTCTCGGGGTTGG
>RCUU01000073.1_pt1 | contig 57291 bp, 32 predicted proteins | sample 2166211 | NCBI WGS metagenome assembly RCUU01 (sample SAMN09932620, study PRJNA488358) | compost metagenome | feature: garden; material: soil; isolation source: compost soil in phenylacetic acid-enriched culture | place: Germany: Experimental Botanical Garden Goettingen | collected 2016-01-27
ATTGCGGTTACACTTGCGTGGACTTGCGGTCTCGGTGAGGAAGCTTACGTAATTATTTTAACTGAAGGAGTAGAAGCTCTTTCCAATGGGCTTCCAGTTCCATCTGATCCACGAGTTCTAGAAATTTGTAATAATGTGTACGCATCCGAGCGGACGAATACAACAACGTACCAGAGTCATTACAGATCTGCTCGATCTCTTGCCTACGGCTTAATATCCCTTCTGCGGTGCCTTTACCGTTAAAATAATCAATCAACCAATCCTGTTCCTCATTAGCAGCCATTTTCAGTAAATATAAGGTAGGCACTGTTCTCTTGCGATGCAAAAAGTCATTTTTCTCTTCCCAATTTAGCAAATCACGGAGATCATTCTTCATTTGAGCAGCAATACCCACTTCATTGATATAAACTGCTACCTTTTCGTTCCAATCCCCGCAAGCGAGAATAACGCCTACCATACAGGCAGAAATAAGCAGTGCCGAAGACTTTTGTTCAATTATGCTTATGTATTCTTCTTCGTTCTCGGATTCATTCATAAGGTCTAGCGTCTGACCATTGATGGCCGTAAGCATCTGCCGATTCATAATTTCGGATGCCTTCATCAGCCTGTCCTGCGTAAAGTCACAATCGAGTAAGCCTTGATGTGCCAGTGTAAGGAAGCCTATCGCTATGTTTAGGGAGATCTCAGGTGCGGTCTGGCACCATATCATGGAGGGTTGGTCCTGATCCTGCAAATCATCAATAATATCCAGTCCGAGTATCATTAACTCGATGGATGCGGCTGCACGATAAATATCTGTCTGTTCACCAGCAAACATCCGGTAGTGAATGACACATAACTTGCTGAACAATAAGGTTTCCTTCAACTTCACTTCCATAAAAGCTACAGCCGTCTCATGTAAGTATCCAACTAAAAAATACCTTTTGAGTAACCCGCGTAATTCAGCCTCAACATTCTCCCTTAGTTGTTCCATTCGATCCCCCCACCCTTAGATAAACTAATCACTTTACCATTTTAAAACAATTATTTTGAAAATAATATACTTATACCCATCTTATTCCCTATATTTCAAAATAAAAGAAGAAACGATTATCGTCTTTAAAAAAGACCACCGTTTCTCGTAGAAATAGAAGTATGTTATAGTTCGCAGCATATAATCGCCTATCTATAAAAAAGCGTCATGATTCCTATAATGAATCCTAGGAATCATGACGCTTGCTATAGATTAGGGTTCTCTGACGTTGAACTCATCCTTCTTAGAAGGATGAGCCTCCAAGTAGTCCTGTGAGAGACTATTACTCTGACGATTCATAAATAATGATTTCCCAAGCATTTGTAGTACCAGCGAGTAAACCATCTTCATGCGGGTGCCTACTAGTAATTCCCGGGCAGACAGATCCTCCTGATCTCCTGGGTACTCGCCCAGCTCCTCCTCATCTGATAAATTAGGCATACACTCACTTCCTTTTCAATGGGCAGTGTTATACCGTTATCATATGATAGAAGCAGCCTCTTCACACCGAAAACCTTATTGCAATCTCCCGCCATTCTTTTACGTCTATACAAAGCTCATTAAATCATCAGATCGGATGTAGCGACTTGCCGTTTCTTCCTGCGGTTGTGATTAAGTATCCAGATGGCCGTAGCACCGTATAAGATAACGGGAACAATCCCACTCTCCCCCGCAATATACTCCAGCATGGGTGATGAAGCGGATGAAATATTGCGCAGCACGCTGTCTACAGCATTATTAGTTCCATGTAAAAGTACAGCCGGCCAGATACTGCCTGAGGTCAGACGTAATTCATTTATAACGATTCCCGCAAAAATAACAGATAGGGTAAACAAGCCTACTACAACATAACGGTTCCCTGAAGAATGATAGGCACGAGGGCCAAGAATTGCCGGGTAATGCCATAATGCCCAAATGAAACCCATTGTTATACTTGAGCTCACTCTGCCCATCCACTGAAAACGCGGGAGGAGCCAGCCTCGCCAGCCTATTTCTTCTCCCAAGGCGGACAGCGAACCAAGCACAATATACACAGCCAAGTAAACGCCCGTCTCGATCCATGAATCGGGAGAAATCAAGCCTGATTTCCATCCACTCCAATAGACTGCATAGCCCGCTCCCAGTGAAAATAAGGGAATGAGCAAGGCCAATATGTACTCTTGTCCTCCTCTAAATTTAAAGCCTAGCCTTCTCCAGCCTGCCGAACTGTATCCATCCCTTACAACGAAAAACATCATGATACACACAGCAAAAAACGGAGTATACCCGTATATGCCTTGTAATGAATCCGGGAGCAGCAGCATGCCAAGCGCCATGGCCCATACGATGGCAATAAATATCAGGGATTGTTTCTTATCTGAGATCAATCTCTTCACCTACCCTTGTCTATTATATTTTGAATAAGCAACACATGCATTATATACAAAATATGATAGAATTATACATTAAGATAGATTCATAGAGAAAAAAATAGATTAGGGCCGTGCTCTAAAGTGAACATCATTCACATTAGAGCACGGCCCTTTTCCAGCACATTCGATTAGCTTATTTATACGATTCTCGGCTTACGAATACTGCTTAACAAGAAGAGCAACAGGAAGAACAATGACAATACCCCCGTCTCCAGATAAAGGGAAGAGAAACCTTTGCCGTTTAGAATTTTCTCCGCTGCGATAAGGATCCAGGTCGTCGGAACAAACTCACTGATTCCTTTCAGTACAGAAGGCATCATTTCTCTTGGCCAGAAGCATCCGCCCAGCATACAGATCGGAACATTAATCAAACCGATTAACGCATTGGCCTGCCTGGTTGTTGACGAGAAGCTGCTGACTAGTACACCCATGGAGATGCATACTAGCGAGAATAACATAAAGAAGAGGATTAGTGTTACGAGATGCGTTCCCATATCAAGCTTGAAGCCCTTAATCATGACATAAAACACAATAAGAATCTGGAAGACCGATAAGCCCAAGAAGCTCAGAATATTCTGAAGCATGTAGCTCTTCTGTTTCATGGGTGAATACAAGAGACGCTTGTATACACCCGAGGTCTTATCTTCGATAATCATCGTTGTAGAAGTTGTAATCAAGAACACCATGCTCATGACCAGAAATCCCAAGGCCCGCAACGATTGACTGAGGTCCCGCCCCTTGTCTTCGATGACCTTTAGTTCGGAAGTGAAGCTTCCGTTCTGATAGAGCTTTAATCCCTCATAAAAGCTCTCGCTGTTCCCTCCAGAGGATTTCCCTATATTTGCAGCAGCATTGGTAAAGCTTTGAATATCCATTTTGATGGGGAGCGTCGCATCGGATTCCTCCACACTAAAGGTCTTAATCTTGGCGTCCTGCCCTTGAATCAATTTTTCCGTGAGCCCTTGATCGATTTGAATCGCGTAATCAATCTTGTTATTAATTAATTGATCCTGTATATCCTCTTTCTTCAGTACAATCAACCGACTGTCCTTCGATAATTTGTCTTGAATCATTTGAGTGTAAGGCGTCTTATCCTCGTCGGCAATACCAACCTTATATTTACTCTGCTGTACGGAACCTCCGATAATAATCATTGTGAACACAATAGGTATAACCAGCATGGTAATAAGCTTACCCTTCTTCTTGAACAACCGCTTGATATTATTTTGGAATATGATCATGCTAACTTCCTCCTAGCTCCCCATCCGGAAATGATAAAGATTACCGCAATAATGGTCCATAAGGCAATAAAGCATGAGGCCGAGCCTATTGTACCTCCATAAATATTATTGAAAATAATCGTCTGCCCTAAATAATTAGGCGATAAATACATGAGCTGCTCAAGGTCTAGCTTGACATATCCTCCACCAATAAAAGTCATGATCGGCACCAGCATATTTAGAATAGATGTAGAGCGTGCCTGATCCTTAGACAACATGCTGATCATAACTCCCAAGGCAGTTGAAAGCACGGCCAGTGTCAGCACCACCAGTATAATCATTCCTGGATTCGCTCCCCAGTTCGCATCAAATGCTACTTTAGTAAAGAAGTAGACGATCATAGCCTGCACGAACAATAGGGTGACACAACCGATGATCTTACCCACAAAATGCTGCATAGGTCTCATCGGCGAACTGCGAAGCCTACGTCCAAGCGCGCCTGTGAAGTCCTGTGACATCTCATCACTACCGTATAAAGCCCCTGCCATCAGGGTAAGCATAAGCATGGTTACTGCATAATAGTCCATAGATCCTGGCGTCTTACCACCAACAGAGACCGGAACCTCTTCTATCCCACCAGACTTGGCATCATAATTCATTTTGGAATCCAGCTTAGCGAGTGCCTCTGTTGTATTAGCACCGATGATAAAGCTGTCGACAATATTCTGTACAATCGTTACCCCGCTGTTCTTCACGTTATTGCTATAGATAGAGATAGCGCTCTTTTTCTTATCCATAATCGCCTTCGAGTAATCCTGATTCAGATAGATGAATGCGGAAGCATCGCCATCTTTTACGCTAGTTATCCCTTCCTCTTCACTCTTCACCTCTTTGACTTTAAGCAATGTGGTGATCGCATCAAGCTTAAGAAACTCATCGAAATTACGGGAGACATCCCCGGCATCCGCGTTGTAGTATACGACGGAGGTCTTCTCCAGCTTAGATGGCTCAAAAACCCCTTGCAGCGCCGTTCCTAGAATTAGTGTGATCAGCAGCGGCATAAACAATCTTTTGACAAACGTCCGGTAATCCCTAACGTTCGTGATGATCGTGTAATATGCGATATATAAAATGTTCATAAGGTACCTCCTAATCCCGAAGGGTCCTTCCGGTTAGAGTAAGAAAGACGCTTTCCAGGCTAGGTCGCTCAACACCTATGGTAATAATCTCGGCGTGTGCGCTGGTTAACCGTTCAATCATACGGGTCAAGTTATTGCTACCTTTTGTCGATACGACTGTAATTCTGTTCTCATCTACCAAGCAGTCTGTTACGCCTTCTATATTCTTCAGACTGTCTGCATACATTTGACTCGTCGCAGCCACTTCGATAAAAGTCTTCTCCTCATTTGCGATTTGTTCCTTTAGTTCTTCACTAGTGCCGCAAGCGATTAAACGGCCTTCATCCATAATGGCAATGGAGCTGCAAATCTCCTCAATCTCCTCCATGTAATGGGAGGTATAAATGATAGTGGAGCCTCTCCGGTTTAATTCGCAGATAGATTCGAGAATATGATTTCTGGACTGGGGATCTACGCCAACCGTGGGTTCATCCATAATAATCAGCTTCGGCTGGTGTACGATCGCACAAGCGATATTTAATCGGCGCTGCATACCTCCTGAATATTTGCCCGGCTTATCCTTTCTGCGGTCCCATAATCCTGTGAAATTTAATGCTTCTTCTACTCTTTCCTTAAGAAGCTTTCCTTTCAATCCATAAAGCTTACCGAAAAACGTTACATTCTCGTAGGCAGTCAGCCCTTGGATTACGGCAATATCCTGCGGAACAACACCGATTTGCTTTTTGATTTCCGTTCCTGCGGATTTCATCGTTTTGCCAAACAGAAGAATCTCGCCTTCCTCAGGTTCACTCAATCCACAAATAGTACTTATCAGAGTTGTCTTCCCTGCACCATTCGGGCCCAGCAGACCGAAGATTTCGCCTTCTTTTACCGTCAGACTCACTTGATTTACAGCCGTTTTATTCTGGTAGCGTTTTACGATGCCATTCAGTTCCAATATCATTAACTCTCACTCCTCTTAGATAATTGATTATTGAGCCCAGTGGCGAGTACGGTTAAAGGGATACACCGGCACGCTCAGCTTGTTCCAGCTTGAATCCTTATACCATAGCTTCCAGTCCAGCACGGCTCCGTTAACGAATAACTGGCAGATCTCCCGCGCAATTTCCGTCTGTTCTACGGGTGCCTTTCTATCCTGCAATGCTGCTTGGAGAAGCAGGTTTGCTGCCTCCGATTGTTTTCTCCTCTGGCTTTCGGTGATCGCAGTGTCAGATGATCCTGCTGCGTATATTCCCTTATCCCGTAAATACCTTATGCCACTGCTGATAATCTCCTGAAGACGGATAAGCAGTTCCTCTAGACTCGTAACTGGAATAGCCAAACGGTACTCATGCTGACCTCTCCCTGTATTGGCTGTATGGCATAAGTCTCCTATAGTGGTTGAAGGGTGTTCCTCAATCCAGGAGATATACGCGTTCACCAATCGGATCAGCGATGTCTCGTTAGTAGCTGAAAGTGTGAAGATATGCGTTTTCAGCCGCTGTTCCTTCTCTGGCGAAGTTGTTTTGGAGACCGCAACCTCTTTGCTGCCATTGTCACTGAAAGCTTCCTCCACAATTAGATGACAGTTGGTTCCGCTATAGCCATAAGAATTGATTCCTGCTCTTCTCGGAGTGCCTTCAACCTCCCAAGCTACCTTTCGATCATTCACATAAACGGCAGACTGAACAAATGGGATAAAGGGATTTGGCTCTTGAAAGCCGCCGCTTGGAGGTAGCGTCTTGTGCTTAAGTGCACCGATCACCTTGAGCAAGGAGGCAACACCTGAACCTGCAACCAAATGACCAATGTTTCCTTTCGTAGAGCCTATCGCACAGAACTGTTTCTTATCTGTCCGTGTTCTGAAAGCAGAAGTGATTCCGCTAAGCTCTATCGAATCGCCAAGCTTTGTCGCGAGTCCATGTGCCTCTAAATAGGTAATCGTTTCAGGATCAATCTGGGCATCTTCCCAAGCATCAGTAATTGCATTCCGGATTCCCTCTGCGCTCATTTCCGCCAGTTTACTTGTGCTTCCATTATTGCTGAGAGCACTGCCCTTTATGATGGCATGAATGTGATCCCTATCCTGTACGGCCTTCTGCAGGGGCTTCAATAAGAGAACTACTACTCCTTCTCCCCAGGTTACTCCTCCAGGACTGCGGTCAAAGACTCGCGTAGTATCTTTGCTTGTCTCAAGCATGCTGTTCTGAACGATAGGATACAGAAAGAGATTAATACCACCCGTAATGGCCATAGTGCATTCTTTATTCCGAATGGCTTGACAGGCCGTATGTACGGCTGCCATGCCGGAAGAACAACCGGTATCCACAACTAGACTAGGACCGTTAAGATTCAAATAATTCGAGATCCGACTGGCCAGAATCCCTGTCCATGAGCCTAAGAGCGTATCTGCATCCCTCGTTCTTTGAACATCCAAGTAAGAAAACAACATTCGATGGGTATGATCATTGCCAACATATACACCAGTCTTACTGCCATGGAGTTTTGTTCCCCCATATCCCCCCTCTTCGAGCGCTTCATAGGCTGTTTCTAAAAAGAGTCTTTGATAGGGATCTATACTCTCTGCTTTCTTCGAAGGAATCCGGAAGAATTCAGCATCAAATTGATCCAGATTCTCTAAATATCCACCGCTGAAATAAGGATCACTGCCACGCAGATGCTCCGGAAGGAAAACATCCATGTCCTGCTTTCTGCCTTCCGGGAAAGGAATAACCGAGGAGATCCCCTTCTCCATATTGCTCCAGAATTGCTGTGGATGGTCAGCACCCGGCAGTTTACAAGCCAGACCGATAATCGCAATGTCACGGTTAACTGGAGCCATCTTTTTCAGCATAGTTAAGGCTGTACCTCTATCGAGTTCACCTTTTTGAAGAAGCTCCAGGATTTTGCGATTGATAACCCCCGTCTCACTCATGCTCCCCCTCCTTACTCCAAATCTGCGGCGATAAACTCAAGGACACTAGCCATATCCGCATCTCCGGTCTCAAACTGTCCAAGTAATTGATCCAGATATTCTTCTTCTGTAGCATCCTTATTCTCAGGCGCGGAAGATGGTTGGATTACCCCTCGTTTGGTATCGATATATTCCGCCATCTCAGCTACATTCGAATAGGTAAACATATCAGAAATATCAACGAGATCTGGGTATTCACGATCGATGTACTTTAACAGCTCGGTGGCCATAATTGAGTCACCACCCATCGCGTTGAAGCTCTCATAGATGTCGATCACAGGCATGTTTAAACCGCGGGCATAGATATTGGCAATGGTGCGTTCAGTCTCGGTGTATTCATCTTCACCCTTCCCGCTAAAGGTGATTTCTCCAAGCGGTTGTGGTGTTACGGAACCCCCTGCCGCCCCCGCATGCTGCTGATGTTTGCTGAGCATTTTACGTAAAGAGAGAGACAGACTCATCGGTAATTGCGGCTCGATCGCTGAGAGTAGCGTAAGATTGATTTCACCAGGGATCACATTGGATAGATCCGTTTCTAGGAGCTGGCTGATCACTTCAAAAGCTCGCTCATTATTCACGGAGCGGAAGAGCACTACATCCTCAGAAATGTTGTAGTCTACTGCCATTCCGACCTCACTCCAAGCTGGCCAGTTTACTGTGGCTGTTTTGCCTGCCACTCTGCGGCGCTGGGAGGAGAATGCATCCAGATAGCTGTTGGCTGCTGTGTAATCGCCTTGGCCTCTTGAACCGAACAAGGTAGCGATGGAAGAGAAGCTGATGAAGAAATCCAATTGATCTTCCCTTGTTAAATGATCCAGCAGCCACGTTCCATACAACTTCGGATGAATAACTTCATCAAAGTTTCCCTTCTCCTTGCGAATTAGGAATCCGTCACCAGCTACACCCGCTCCATGGAATACCCCACTAATTCTTCCAAACTTATGGCGCAAGGTACTTAAGGCTTCCGTTACCTCATCTTCGTTACTAAGATCTGCGCTGAAGCACAGCACTTCAGATCCCAGCTTCTCAATTTCTTGAATCTTCAATAATTTGTCGACAAGGGACTGTTGTTCGCCTTGTTCGATAATGGTTGCCCACTCTTTTTTATCTGGCAGCTGTGATCGGTTAATCAAGCCTAAACGCACCGACTGTTTAGAAGCTAAATGCCGTGCCAGTGCCAATCCGATACCACCGGTACCACCAGTGATCACATAAACCCCATCAGCCGTAATCTCCACCGGCTCCGACTTGACTTGATCCCAATCCACATGGCCCAATTGCTCGGTATATCGCTCGTTCTCACGATAAGCTACCCGAAAGCTTGGAGCTGTGGTTCCAATCTCAGCAATAACACGTTCAGCCGAAGTGTTCGGGTCTATTTCAATACTGCGGCAGGATAGTTCCGGGAACTCCTGAGCCACTACCTTCGTTAAGCCTAGCAATGCAGCATTATGCGGATGAATAACACGTTCTTCCCCATTCACTTCATGAGCATTATCTGTAAGAATGATAAGTTCAAATTCCTGTTTCACTTTGCTCTGAACATACGCTCGGCTCAAATGGTAAAGGCTGTCTACCCCTTGCTTCACGGCTTGCTTCAGTTCAAAGAGTTCATTGATTTGTTGTTCTCCAGCTAATGACAAGGTATGAATGATTCTATGAATTCCACTGCCGGCTAGATCTTCGAACATCCGGCGATATCCAGACTCCGTACCATCAATGATGATATGGTTATCATCGATCTGCTCATAAGCCTCTCCCCACTGCGCTTCAACGATGCTCATGCCCTTATTATGCATTTCTGCCATTAGTGACCGCGTAAATTCTGAATCTTGTTTAAGAATGAGAACCTTTTCTCTGGAAGTGAAAGCTGGAGCTTCTTCCATGATCGGAGCAGCTACCCATGATGTTGTGTAGTAATGGTGAAGCTGGTTCGATTCTTTAAATTGTTTCACTTGAATTCGCTTAATCGTGTACTCTTCGATTTCTGCGAATACTTTGCCGTCCATATCTGTCAAAGAAATATTAAATTTGATAGTTTCTTTGTTCTTGGACTCTTTCTCAATTTTGCGGATATGTGTATAGAAGCGTTCAGGCATTGCTCTATAAAACTTGAAGTTCTTATAGGAAAGAGGAAGATACATACCCTCACCGAAGCTTTGTGTAGCGGCATTAACGGCATTGTCGAGCATGCCGGGATGTAATCCATACTGCTCCAAATCCGAAATGAAGGCTTCAGGAATGTTCAGCTCGGCAACAACATCCTTTTCTCCTAAGTAGACTTGCACTACATTCAGCCATCTTGGACCGAAGGTAACTCTGCCACTCTTGTTCGTTAATGCATCATTATCGACAATCAACTCACGGCGTCCGCTCTGATTTTGTAATTGCTCCAGAGGATAAAATACATCTTGGACATCAGACATCGGATAAATATCTACCTCCATATGGGCGGTCCACGTTCCAGCAGCTTCTTCCTCCTGCTTTGCTTCACTCGCTACGATCAGGTGGAGATGATCCCGTTCCCTCTGCACGATAAACTGTACTTCTTTGTTCTCTTCTTCTCTTACCGAAACTGGGGAAAGGAAGATGATATCCTTCAGTTCCAGACCGCCGTTCGGATAATATCTTTTCCCAATTTCTCTGGCAATTTCCACATAAGCGGTGCCTGGTACGATGCAGGTACCAAATAGCATGTGGTCCTTCAGCACCCAGTGCTTTTCTGTGTTTAGAGAGACCGAATAAATCTCCTGCTTGTAGGACTTGAGAATACAGCGGTCAATCAAAGGATAATTCCCCTCTTTCACAGGTTCCGCTGCTGCCTTCAACTTACTGACCTTAATCTCTCCCCAATACGGAGTGCGTTCAAAAGGGTATCCCGGTAGACTCACCTTCTGTATCGCCTGACCTTGATACAAGGTAGACCAGTCGATCATAGCTCCTTCTACGTAGAGCTTTCCTAGCTGGCGGTAGGGATCAGCCGTCTCAGGCTCCGTATGGATTTTCGTGAGAAATAGGGTAACTTGCTTCCCTTTCTCCGTAAGAACCCGTCTTTCGCTTTCGGAAATTTCACCTTCATCCTTCAGCTTCTTCTTATCAGAGACCACCTTATGTTTGCCAAAATAGATATCCGGCTGATCTTGGATCGATTCTAAGCCTTCGCGGTGTACCCAGGCTATTTTGCTGCGAAGCTCCTCTACGTTTCGGGCAACAACAGACAGTCTGTAATCGAAATGCCCGCGACCAGTATTAGAGGTGTAGCAGATTTGGGCTAGACTGGCCGATGGTGAACCTGCTAAGTATTTATTGTAGCGATCGACAATACGCACCAACGCTTCTTTGCTTTTACCGGATAACGTCAGCATTTGCTGCTCATCTGCTGCTTCCTTGCTCGATTCAATTCTTTCCGGTGCCTCCTCCAGCACGATATGGCAGTTCGTACCGCTAAATCCGAACCCGCTCACACCACCTCTGCGAGGGTGTTCCCCCTTTTCCCAAGTTGTGAGTCGATCTACAACATACAGTGGGGAATCCGTGAATGGAATGTGTGGATTCGGCTCCTCGAAATGGAGGCTGGCTGGTATTTTTTTGTTCTTAAGACTTAAGATCACCTTCAGAATCCCGGCAACACCAGATGCACCAACCAGATGTCCCATGTTCGTCTTGGCTGAACCGATCCCGCAGAATTGACTTTTAGTCGTCTTCTTACGGAACGCATTGCTCAGGCCTTTGATCTCAATCGGATCTCCAAGCAAGGTTCCCGTGCCATGTGCTTCAATGTAGCCAATGGTTTCAGGGTTGATTCCAGCCTGTTCCCAAGCTTTGGTGATTACTTCCTCCTGTGCGATTGGATTAGGAGAAGTAATTCCGTTGGAAGCACCATCATTATTTGCTGCACTTCCTTTGATTACGGCATATATATGATCTCCATCCGCAAGAGCCTTTTGTAGCGGCTTCAGCAGCAGTGCTGCAACACCCTCACCAAATACTGTACCTGTAGATTTCTTATCAAAGGTTCTAACGATGTTATCCGTGGAGGCCACTGAACTAAGTACGTCATCACTTCCGTCTTCAGTATTGCCTTGAGCAGAGGTTCCCACGGAAATTCCACCGGCAATTGCCATATCGCACTCCTGATTCCGCAAGGCTTGACTGGCAGTGTGAATAGCTACCAGACCAGAAGAGCAGGCGGTGTCGACCACCATGCTCGGTCCACGCAGATTGAACAAATAGTTAATCCGACTAGCCAATATACCTTCCCATGTTCCCGTCAAATGCATAGGGTCCGGTTCTGTCAAGAAGCGGTAGAACGTTCCAGAGGTGCAGTCTCTTCCTACATAGACACCAGTATTGGTGCCGACAATGCGATCTCCGCCATACCCTCCGTCTTCAACAGCACTCCATGCAGTTTGCAAGAACAGCCGCTGCGCAGGGTCCATAAAACGTGCTTCGCGTGGAGGAATATTGAAGAATCCCGCATCGAACATTTCAATATCCTTGATATAGCCAGCTTTAACACTCTGTGATTCTTTTTTCTCTTCCTCTGTCATCAGCTTCTGGCCAAGAAACTCCGCATAATGGGCGTTATCACTTAGAGGAGAAAAATATTTCCTGCGTTCTTCCGGGTATTCCACCATGCAGGATTCCCCGTTCTCTAAGTGATTCCAGTAAGCCTCTGGAGAGTCCGTATCTGCGAAATTACAAGCAATTCCAATAACTGCAACATCAGTATTTTGCTTGTTATCCGAATTGTGTATTTCTAATAGGAGGTTTTTAGCATCTTTTTGTGACAGATTTTGTCCAGCTACTTGTTCCAAAATATACTTTTTAACTTGCTGCATCTTCCCATCTCCTCACAATATTAGTCCTGTATATAGGCCTCCGCTTGATCCGCAGCAAGCTTACCCGACGCGAGCCGCTCCAATATGAAATCAATGTTATCCTCAAAGCTACTGCTTACATTCACGCCTTCGATAACTGCAGGAACGGTCTTGCTTTCAATAAAGCCTGCCATTTCTAGAATGGTTGAATAAATGAATACATCCGTAATGTCGATAACACCGGGATATACCTTCTCTACTTCCTTCAGCAGATGTGAAGCCAGAAGAGAATCCCCACCAATCTCAAAGAACTTGTCATAGATGTCAATTTCACTCATGCCAAGAACCTTCGCCCAAATGCCTGCGATGCGGAGCTCAGTTGGAGTTAATGCCTCTCGATCCTTCCCTTTGATCGTAATCGCAGCATCCAGGTTATCAACTTGCTCTAAATTATTACTGCTCGTATCACTTCGTTTATATTTAGCATTCAGCGCAGGCGATAAGCTGACCGGAAGAAATGGAATCGATTCAGCAAAAATCGAATCATTCACTTCACCTACAAGCACCTGTCGATGCTCTAAGCTGCCGATAGTTGTTACCGCCAGAATCCCTTCTGCAGAAGTTAAGGGTTTGAACATGCCCGCCTTCTCGCTGACACCGTAGTCCAGAGCCATTCCGGTTTCATTCCAGCCTGCCCAATTAATGGTAAGGGTCTTTCTGCCTTGCTTATTTCTGAAAAATGAGTACGCATCCTGATAAGCATTCGCTGCGGTATAATCACTCTGTCCAGGTGCGCCAAAGACCGAGGTCAAGGATGAGCAGAGAATGAAGAAATCCAGTGGGTCATTCTCCGTAAGCTTGTCGAGCAGCCACGTCCCTTGTACCTTGGGCTTAAGGACTCTCACCATGTCTTCCACTTCTTTGCGGATGATGTAACCTTCCCCGGCTACCCCTGCACAATGGATCATGCCGCTCAGCGTTCCATACTTTGAGCGGATACGTTCAAGCGCAGGCTCAAGCTGGTGCTCTTCAGTAATATCTACTGACATCCACTCCACTGTAGCTCCGCAGCTCTCCATCTCGCTCACTGCGTCTAGCAGCCGATGATATCCAGCCTGCAATTCCTGTTTCGCAAGTTCCGGTTGATGCCCTTTCGCTGGATAAGCGGTTCGGCTCAAGAGAATAATGGTTATATCTCCGAAGGAAGCAAGATATTTACCTATCTCAAGTCCAATACCTCCTGTTCCACCCGTGATAACATATACTCCACCCGGTCGGATCTTCAATCCATTCTCAAGTTCCCGGTGAAGTTGAAGCTCAGTGAACTGCTCTACATAACGAAAGCCATTTCGATAGGACGAAGTGAATTCCTGCTTAGGCATAAGTAGCTCTGCACTGGCTGCGGATACAGATTCATCTCCATCGAGCTCTACGCAGCGAACTGAAATATTGGTATATTCATGGCTGATTACTTTTGCTAGCCCGAAGAGTGAGGCATGATGAGGATGGATGTTTTGTTCCTCACCGTTCACTTCAAAAGCTTCAGTAGCCATAACAATAAGCTCCATCTCTCTTCCCCTCTTGGTGCCCGCTAACGCCTTAGATAAGTGAAAGAGGCTAATTACGCCCAGTTGTATTTGTTCGTTCACCTGCTCCACAGTTGCCGGACTCTCGTCTTCCGATAAACCCCAAGCATGAATGATTTTGTCCGCTGATAGATGTTTGGTAACCTGAAGCAATTGTGTAAATCCTTCCAGCGTGTTAGGCAGTATAAAGGTTCTCCCATCCATCTGCTGAAACACTGTTCCGAGAAGGACTTGCGTAACCTCTACCCCGGAGGATTCTAAATACCCGGACATCTTCTTACAAATAGAGCTGTCATTCGCCAATAGGATCACTCGCTCTGGTTGAGTCTGACTTTCGGTCAGCTGCGCATCTCTCGGTTGGGGTATCCAGCAAATCTGATGATATTTACTCTGCTTTCCTGAGATCTCTTGCAGCTTCGTCTCGAACTCATGCAACTTCTTAATCGTGTAGTTATCAATCTCGCCGAAGACTTCGCCATCTAGATCCAGCAGAGAAATATCAAAGGCTGCTACTTCGTCGCTGGCCTTGGACATGCTTTTTCTCCTAAGATAACTATAGAATCGACCAGGAATTGCTTTTGCGAATCTGGCTTTTTCGTAGTGAAGTGGTAAGTACAGCCCCTCTCCCGCAGTACCATTCGCAGCGTTAACCGCACCATCCAGCAAGGATGGGTATAAATAATATTTCTTCATCTCATCCACATAAGCCTCAGATATTTCTAGCTTCGCAAGTACCTCATCATCACCAATATACAGCTTGCGAATATTTCTCCATCTAGGACCAGTGTGCACAAGTGCTCCTGCCAGCGCCTCATCATCGATGATCAATTGATGGAGACTACGCTGCTGAATCTCGCTGATATCCAGCTTCTTAGGTTTCCCGCTAGCTAATGGATAAATAAATCCTTCGGCATGCTTCACCCACTCCGATTCCGGACGCGCTTTGCTCACAATCGTGAATTCCAGATGGTCAGCGAACATCCGAATACTGGTCTGAACCTCTTTCTCTTCGTCCTGATCCACGATTAAAGGTAGTGTAAAGAGGACATTTCTCAGCTCGATATTCTGGCTTCCATAATACTGACTGCCTACCTCACGGGCCATTTCAATATAGGATGTTCCAGGAAGGATCGAATGCCCTCCAAGCACATGCTCGCGAAGCTCCCAATGTCTTTCGATACTAAATATCGTGGAGTAAATTTGAGTATCTATCGACTTAGCTAGGCATCTGTCCAATAGAGGATGACCAATGGTTTTCTCAGAAACAGGTTTGCGTTCATGGTGACCTTTACTATCTATCCAGCATCTTTTTCTAGTGAATGGATATAAAGGAGCTCTCGTCTTGCGGATTTCTTGCCCCTCATACAGATGCTCCCATTCCACTTCAGCACCTCTCGTGTACACCTTAGCCAATGCGGCAAAAGAAGCCATATCTGCATGTTGTTTTAAGCGGGTGATCCATTCCTCAGCCTCGTAAGTCAGGCGGTGTTTATCTTCCTTAGTGATTTCGCCCTGCTCTCTGCTCTCTTTCAGTTGGGAGATCAGCTTGCTCTCTCCGTAATAAATCCTGGGGGAATTCACGTTCTCTGGATCTTGATTCAGCAGAATTTGCAAAAGATCCCGAAGTTCATCCTTATCCGACAAAAGCAGCGCCAGACGGTAATTGTAATGTCCTCTGCCTGTATTTGCCGTATAGCATAGACTTTCCAATGCAACTTCAGGTTCGGCCAACAAGTGCTCAATGTAATGCCCTACTAGAGCTTTAAGAGCTTCCTTGTTCTTCGCCGACAGTGTCAGCAACTGCTCCCCAGATTCGCAAGATTTGTGAATTACAGGCGGTGCCTCTTCTAGAATGACATGACTGTTCGTGCCACTTAGGCCGAAAGAGCTAACTCCACATCTCCGTGGTCCCTTTTCATTCTCCCATTCCATTAGGCGGTCATTAATGTAAAGCGGTGAATCAATAAATGGTATGCTCCGGTTCGGGCGTTTGAAATGCAGGCTAGGGGGGAGCTTTTTATAATGAAGAGAAAGAATAGCCTTAATCATACCCGCCATGCCTGCCGCACCGTCCAAATGTCCAATATTCGTCTTCACCGAGCCTATTGCGCAAAATTGCTTCTTATCCGTATGTTTGCGAAAGGCACGCTCCAATCCATTCATTTCTACGGGATCGCCCAGCTTCGTGCCTGTTCCATGTGCTTCGATATAAGTAATGGTGGCAGGATTAACTCTGGCATCCTCCCACGCCTTAAGAATCACAGCTTCCTGCGCGGCAGAATTGGGTGCCGTAATCCCTACCGAGCTGCCATCCTGATTAATGGCGCTGCCTTTAATGACCGCATAGATATCGTCGCCATCGAGCATGGCTTGGTACAGAGGCTTCAACAGTATGGCTCCTACACCTTCGCCGCCTCCCGTACCATCCGAGCTGTCGTCAAAAGTTCGGGTTCTGCCGTCCGATGCGCTGATACCGATATCCTCATTTTCGCTCTTGACTCCAGGAATCAGGTTCAGCTTTACCCCGCCTGCTACAGCCAAATCGCAGTCTCCGTTACGTATAGCTTGGCATGCAATGTGAACTGCTGTTAAGGACGAAGAACAAGCGGTGTCAATCAACATGCTCGGACCCTTAAGATCAAATAAGTAATTGATTCTGCTCGCGATAATGGACTTAATATTTCCCGGGATGGAAATATTGAATAGAGAAGGATCCGCCATTTCTATAAAGCGTAAGTACTCTTCCAATGAAATATTGCAGTATCCAACATAAATCCCGGTTTTACTGCCTACCAGTTTCTTACCTCCGTATCCGGCATCTTCAATGGCCCCCCACACTGCCTCTAGAAACAGTCGCTGATTCGGGTCCATCAAACTTGCCTCTGTAGGAGAAATAGAGAATAGCTGATAGTCAAACTTATCAATTTCCTCCAAATATGCTTTTTCAGAGAAGTTTAATTTCTTCGCCTCATCAGCATTCATAAAATGTCTAAGATAGTTCTCAGCATCGGCTCTTCGTTCCTGTGGATAAGGTCCAATCTGGTCCTTTCCGGTGCTTAAAGCATCCCAGTATTCATAGCGATTCTTAGAGCTCCCGAATTGGCAGGAGAGCCCGATCACTGCAATATCCCGCCTGGATCCCTGATCCGTTCTATTTGTTCCGGGTCTGGAAGCTTCCGTATCTCTCTTCCGCCTTCCGCTTTCAAACTTGAAATCATTGTTGGCCATGCCCTTCACCTCCATCTAGTCCCGTGATCAGCCTTCACTCATACCATTACTTTATAGTCCTGAAATAAATGGCCGGTACCCGTCTCAGCAAACAGCTGCTCGAATCTTTCCACTGCCTCTTCTGGCGGTGTGCCCTTGGTCTTAAACACGCTTTCCAGCATAAGCACAGCTTCTTTCATCTCACTTAAACTAGGTTCTCTTCCTTCCTGTTCAAGTTTCTCTTGCAGCTGTTGAATTTGTTTGTAGGGTTCAGATACTCCCTTTTTGTAGGCTTCCTGATCCCAATTGCGGTTTCTAGTACTGACAGCAATCCCTAGGCTGCGAGCTAGCAGCGATAAAGCTGGCCGAGAACCAGATGTTGGAACGGTTTGAACCTGCTCAATGGTCTCCTTGATTACTTCAAGGGATGGCGACTTATCAAAAGAGAGCGTTTGTATTTCAGGCGCTGTTCTGCTCATAAGATTGGTGAGCACGGCGCCTGGCCCAAACTCAATCGCTGTGGTGACCCCTTGTTCAGCCAAATATTTCATACTGGCAACCCACTGAACCGGAGCGACTATCTGTTTCACTAAATTGGCAACAATTTGTTCTCCACCTTCATAAGGACGACCAGAGATATTCGAGAGGACTGGAGTTCCAAACGGCCCTTTCTTAAAGCTGTATTTCAACAGCTCCTCGGAGAAACTTTCTGCTGCTGGTGCCATCAATGAACTGTGAAAGGGTCCCCCCACTTTTAAAAGAACCGCGCGTCCTCCCACACTCTTTAAAGCTTCAATCGCCGATTGGACTGCTTCTTTATGACCTGAAATCACAATTTGTGAAGGAGCATTAATATTGGAAATAGCAACCGAGTATCCATCCCGCGATGCCAACGCACATTGTCTTTCAATCTCTGCTTGATCCACTCCGCTGATCGCAGCCATGGCCCCTGCTCCATCGGCTGCTGCAGCTTGCATTAGCAGCCCTCTTTTACGGGCAATTCGGATGGCATCCGTCAGGGATATCGCACCGGCGCAAGCTAATGCGGAAATTTCCCCAAGACTATGTCCAGCCATTAGATCCGCCGGGGCGCCGATCCGATTCATATACACGCGATAAGCGGCAACACTCATGGCCACTAAAACAGGCTGCGTATTCTCCGTACGGGTCAGTTCCTCGATACTGCCTTCGAAAGTCAGTTTAGCCAGATCGAATCCAGCAGCTTCGTTTGCCTCTTCATATACTTCTTGAGCTTCAGGGTATAACGGCACCCAATTTTTACCCATTCCAGCATATTGAGAGCCTTGACCTGCAAATAAAAATGCGATTTTGCCCATGTACAATCACTCCTCTTCTATATTTGGACCTCAAGCATTTTGACAACGCTGTCCGCGTACTTCTCCATAAATTCAAAAACCTTAGCTTCCTTCCACAGATCTGTACGATAATCACAGATACATTCATAACCCTCTAAATCCTCAACAATTTGCACATATAAATCAGCCTGGTGAAGACTCATATTCTCCTCATAATCGTTATAAGAGAAGTATGGCACGATCGATTTGCAGTTCTTCAAGCGATCCGTTTCCAGCCAATCAATAGCTTGATAGACCGGATAGCCATCTGAGCCTTTCAGTCCGGAAATAGTTGCAGATACCTGCTCAAGCAGCTCATTAAATTGATAAATGTCATCGAAATCTGTTGTAACCGGCACAATCCATTGCAGATCCTCTGAAAGGACCTGGACCACAATTTCTTCTTGCACACTCATTTCAAATATCTGATAGAAGAATGCGGCTAAGAACAAGCTAGGTAGATCAAAGGCAGACCCTTCCTCCCAATCACGTAGCTGCTCCGCTCTCCATCCCTCTAGACGGAATCGAATGTTTCCATCCCCTTCCTCTTCCTCGAGGCTTCGCAAGCAATCCGCTCTAAGCATTACTTCTGTGTGAACGGGTTCGATCACCGCTGGCTGTGATCTCTCATCTATAAAGCGCGCAAGCTTAGATATGGACGGATAATCAAACAAGTCAACGACTTTTACTTTTCCCGGAGCTTCCTCCTCCAATCTGGCATGAACAGATACTAGAAGCAGAGAATTCCCGCCTAGATCAAAGAAGTTATCATCGAGACCAATCTGCTCGACCTCTAGCAGCTCCCCCCAAATCCGAGAAAGCATCTGTTCAGTCTCCGTCTTGGATGAGGAATATAGAACCTCCAGCATAGGTCGTGCTACACTAGGCTCCGGTAAAGCGCGTCTATCGATTTTCCCATTCGGGGTGATCGGTAGCTGCTTCAAATACATATAAGTCGAAGGCATCCATGCCTCGGGTAAGGTCTCTGAGAGGAACAATCGAAGCTGCGAAACCGGAATCTCCTGTCTGGCCACATAATAAGCAACAAGATATTTACCAGATTCCTCATTCTCACGGGTTGTGATTACACAGCCCTCTACTTCTGGATATTGAGATAATCGATTTTCGATTTCCTCCAGTTCAATACGAACCCCTCGAATCTTAACCTGGTCATCCATTCTTCCGATGAATTCTATGTTTCCGTCGGAAAGCCATCTAGCGTAATCACCTGAACGGTACATTTTCTCTCCCGGCTCGAAGGGATTACTAACAAACTTAGCTGCAGTTAATGCTTCATTATGCAGGTAGCCTCGTGCGAGACTATCCCCTGCGATACACATTTCCCCAATCACTCCCTCTGGTTGTAATGCTCCATACTCATCAACAATATAAATCCGCGTGTTATGAATTGGGCGTCCTATATGATTGGCTAAGCGGGAATCGTGAATGGTATAGCTGGTAGCGACAACGGTATTCTCTGTGGGGCCGTAGTTATTCACCAGCTTATAAGGTGTATTTCGCGTCTGCTTCAGCCGATCACCACCTGTTAGCAGAATCCGAAGCGATGGACTATGATCCGGCAGCCTTACGAATCTTTCGCAGATGGAAGTGGGCAGAAAGCTAATGGATATCCCCTTCTCTTCAAAAAAGTGATTAAGCCTCACCATCTCAAGCTTAGCTTCCGCAGGAACAATGTGGATGGAAGCACCAGCCAGCAAGTAAGGAAATATCTCCCATACTGATGCATCAAATCCGAACCCAGCATATTTTGTTGCACGATCGGTAGCCGTTACCTCGAATTGATCCAGATGCCAGAAGCATAGGTTGAGTAAAGCTCGATGCTCAATCATGACACCTTTGGGTGCTCCTGTTGATCCTGATGTATAAATAACATAAGCCAGATCTTCAGGAGCATATGGCACGTTTGGATTACCTAAGCTCTCTTCCTCGTCCCCTTTCCCCAAAACCTTCAGATCAATTAATCTTCCTCCGTAATGTTTGGGCAGTTCCAGTTCTGTCTGGTATAGCATCGCCTCCGCTTTACTGTCATTCAGCATGTACTGAATACGGTCCAGCGGATATTCGGGATCAATCGGCAGATAAGCAGCTCCTGACTTTAAAATGCCAAGTACGCCACTGAACATCTCCAGTGAGGGCTGAGCCATAATGCCTACAATGGAGCCGGAACCTATGCCTTGTGCTTGCAACTGGTGCGCAATTCGATTGGCAGCTGCATTAAGTTTCTGGTAAGTAAACTTCTGATTGCCGGATGTGACCGCCGCTTCATCCGGCGTCTCCAGTACTTTCGATTCAAACAGCTTCACCACGGTTTGGGTCTGCGGATAAAGAGTAGCGATAGGGTTGAATTCATAAAGCAATCTGTTCTTCTCCTCAGGAGGAACAATATCGAGCTGCATAAACGGTTGATTAGGATGGCTCAGGGCTTCCATTAACAAATGAAGCAATTGGCCCGATAGGGTAGAAACCTTCTCCGCTGAGAACAACAGACCGTTGTATACTACCTCCAGAATCATTGCTTCATTTCGCTCTACCAGAGCAAAAGCCATTTCCGCACCAATAATTTCCGCTTCTTCTGCACTTTCGATTGCTTCTGTAAGCACTAGCGTTTTCCAAGGTGACTCTCCCCGTTCCACCTTAAGGGGCTCCAAACTTTTTTTAGGCTTCAAAGGTGATCTCTTGATGGAATCCTCGGTGAAAGATTCCATGATGCCCGATTCTACAAGCTGTTCCATCAAAGAAGAACCAGGATCGATAGAAGTCAGCACAGGATATACTCTTCTCTCCACCTTCGAACCTGTTGCATTTTTCGTTAGCACCCCGGTTGTTATCATTCGATTACCACAATATTTGAAGAGCATATATTGCACGGTTCTTAACAGTAGAGAAACTTTTCCGCTGGAAGCGTTGGCTCCCACCTCCAGTACTCTTTCAGCTAGAGCAGAGGGTAAGGGTATTCTACACTGCTGAAATTGATAGACTTCTTCAGAAAATAGATATCTCTGCATATGTTCCTCAGGAAACCCACTCCAGATTAGCTCCCCCTTAGACTGCTGCTTCTCTGAATCATCACTAAGATCCCATAACTTCCGATCATGCTCTTGCTCCGGAAAGCCGCTTATGACCCGTTTGTTTACTGCCATCTTTTCTCCTCCTTTTGAATATCATTCATTCCTTAACTGACCTCCTTCTACAATGAATTAGGAGTATATCTGTTCAGCCGGAGAGTGGATATCCACTTCCTGAATATAACAATCAGGAGCCTCTGCCATGGTCCGAAGAACCAGCATATATTGGTTGGCCATATTGACTATGGTCTCTTCGCGGAAAAGCGAAGTTCTATAATTGAAGCTGAAATATAATCGATCGCTTCTTTCCCCGGCGAACAGTGCCAGGTCAAACTTGGTTAACCCTGAACGTATATCCAACCTTTGAACGGCAAGCCCATTCATCACCGGATCAGCTCCCGTATCCGCCAAGCTCTGGAGCTCGAATAAGGTATCAAACAATGGATTTCGGGATGCATCTCGTGCAAGCTTCAGATCACTGATCATATGCTCGAAAGGGAAATCCAGATGGTTAAATGCAGACAACGTCTCCTCCTTCAACTCTCTAAGGAAGGTTCTGAAGGTCTTCTTCCCTTGCGGACGGCTGCGAATAGCGGCTGTATTAACCAACATGCCCACCATGGAGCTTAAATCGCCATGACTTCTACCAGATACGCCACAACCGACGATAACATCCTCGTTATCCACATACTTGGAGAACCAAATATGATAACAAGCAGCCAGCACATTGTTCAGGGTAGTTCCTTCCGTTATGGAAAGCTTCTTCAGGGCTTCACTCAATTCAGGCTCTGCTTCAAAGCAGACGTCCCTGCCTTCATACGTTCTAGTTACAGAACGAGGGTGGTCGGCCGGGAGATCTTTAGAGGGAAGAACACCTGAGAACATCTTCATCCAATAGCTCTTTTGCTCACTGTACATCTCGGACTGTAGAAAGTTCTCCTGCCATACAGAGAAATCCTTATACTGCACTTCCAGCTTCGAAAGACCTGTTCCGTTGTAAAGCGCAGTTAAGTCGCGAAGCAGAACAGATATTGAGGTTCCGTCTGAAACAATATGGTGCATGTCAAGGAACAATACATTTCTCTGCTCATGAATGTTAAGCAGAACGGCTCGGAATAAAGGAGCACGAGTCACATCAAAGGATCTACTATACGATTTCAGTGCTTTTTCCAGACTAACCTCAGGGATTTTTCGATATCCCATGCGAAATGGAACTTCGGAATGAACCTGCTGTACAATCTTGCCTTGATTCAGATGAAAGGAGGTTCTTAACGGCTCATGCCTTGCAATCAACTGCTCCAAGGCCTGTTCTAACCGGGTACGATCCAGAACGCCGTCAAGCATAAGCGCTACAGGCATGTTATAGACCGTGCTGCTCTCCTGCATCTGGTTCAGTACAAACATCCGTTTTTGTGCTGAGGAAGCAGGGTACAATCCGCTAGCTTCCAGTGATACTACAACTCTTGCCAAGGTCTCCCGCTGCTCTTTTTCAAGTAAACTTGCAAGCTCCCGGATGGTTGGATAATGGAACAATTCAGCAATAGCCACCTTGATGCCCATTTGCTTATGAATTTCGGACACTAGCGAGATCGCCCGGATCGAATCGCCCCCGAGTTCGAAGAAATTATCCGAGGCAGTCACCCCCGTCTTCCCTAGAACCTTATTCCATACCTCTGCCAGACTGCATTCACACTCATTCTGGAAAGTTGAATCCTCATTTCCTCGCTTGGAGGTGAACTTAGGGGCAGGCAATGCTGCAATATCCGTTTTCCCATTAGACGTCAGTGGGAACTGCTCCAGATGAATAAAAGCGGCTGGAAGCATGTAATCTGGAAGACGACAGGATAGATGCTTCCGCAATTCTCGATCTTCTATCTTTCCCTCGCCGATAATATAAGCACACAAGTATAACTTGCCTTCATCATCCTTTCTGCCGATAACAAGCGCTTGGGTTACCTCTTCATGACGGAGCAGCTCGTTCTCGATTTCATCGGTCTCAATCCGGTAGCCGCGAATTTTGATTTGACGATCTATTCTTCCGATGTAGCAAAGGTTTCCGTCTGGCAGCCACTTCACCAAATCCCCTGTCTTATACATGCGTTTTTCAGGAAAATAAGGATTCGAAATGAACTTCTCTGCGTTCAGCTCCGGTCGATTCAAGTAACCGACAGCCAAGCCTGTACCTGAAATACATAGCTCCCCTTCCATACCTGCTGGCATCAGAAGATGATCCTTGCCAAGTACGTAGATCTCCGTGTTTGCAATCGGCTTACCAATATAGACAGGTCTATCCGGCTGCAAATTTCTAAAGAAGGTTGTTGCCACGCTATTCTCCGTAGGTCCGTACTCATTCATTAACTCTGTGTGTGGGAGTAGCCGTTTGCTCTCTTCAATCACGTGTTTCGTAATCTGTTCACCCGCCAATGTCACTTGATTTAGCGAATGCAGACGCTCCGCTTCACAGCATTCGAGAAGAGCCAGATACAGGCTGGGCACTGCTATAAAATGAGTTACATGGTAATCAGAAATAATGTCCGCGATAACAAACGGGTCCTTGGCCTCACGATCAGACAGTAGAACCACCCGACTTCCCGAGATGAGTGGAGTGAATAGACTCGTCAGGAAGCCATCGAATGAGAAAGAAAATAACTGAAGCACAGTGTCCGAGATCCCGAGTGCATAAGCCTCACGGCGCCATTGCAGCGTATTGGCTATACTCCGCTGAGTAACGGCCACCCCTTTGGGTCTTCCCGTCGTACCCGAAGTGTAGATGACATAAGCTAGGTCATCCGGTGATTTCTTCAAAGGCAATGTTCCCTCGTCCAGATGCTCCACCGGTTTTTCAAAATTAATCACCGTACCTGAGAAACGAATCTTCTTGCTTCCTTGTACATTTGTTAGCAGCCACTTGGCTCCGCAATCCTCCAGCATAAAAGAGATTCTCTCCTGCGGGTATTCAGGATCAAGAGGCACATAAGCTCCTCCAGCTTTCCATATCGCTAGAATTCCGATAACCATCTCGATCGAACGATCCAGCATCACAGCAACCGTAGCTGAAGGTTGAATGCCCAAGCTGACAAACCCTCTTGCCATTTGCTCTGCACGCTCATTTAGCGCTCCGTAGGTGATCTGTGAGTCGCCATGGACTAATGCGATCTGCTCGGGGTTCGCTGCCGCCTGCTCTTCAAACAACAGGAGCAAAGTATTATTTTCCTCGTATTCAACCACAGTGTTGTTGTAGCCGAACAAGAGCGCCTCTTTTTCAGCTCCATTCACCATCTCAAGCCTGGAGATACTGGCATGGGGACAGCTACACAACTGGCTCAACACCTCAGTAAAGTAACGACTAAGTCTTTTTACCGTCTCTAGCTTGAATAGTTGGCGACTATAATCCCATTTCAGTGAGATCCCGCCAGCTACCTCTTCCACAGCCACTAGTGTAAGATCCGTCTTGGCACTACCAGCACTGTTCTGAATAGGTGTGCATACCGTTTCTCCAAACTGAAGTCTGCCGGTCTCGGTATTCTCATAGATAAACATGGCGTCAAATAGTGGATTGCGGCTAGCATCAGGCTTTACATCGAGTGCATGAACTAAATGATCGAAAGGATAGTCCTGATTTTCAAAAGCATTCAGTGTAGTCATTTTGATCTCTTGTAGAAATTGCTTTCCTGTTTTATCGAAAGCTGGATTTCCTCGAATGACCAAGGTTTGAGCGAACATCCCTACCGTATCGTGGATATCCCCCTCTGTTCTTCCCGCTGCCACGGTCCCTACAAGTAGATCTTGTTCTCCAGTAATCTTGGCTAACATGATTTGAAAAGCGGCCATTAAGACCATATAGGATGTCGTACCTGTCTCTCGACTGAGTGCTCCGATCCTTCCGAACAATTCCTCATTCAATGTGGCCGTCAAGCTGGCACCTTCAAAGGAACGAACAGCCGGTCTCGAAAAATCCACTGGCAAGTTCAACACCGGAATATCACCCTGAAGTTGCTCTATCCAGTAGTTCTCTTGAGCCTTCATACTTTCAGAGCGGATGAACTGCTGCTGCCAGACTGCATAATCCTTATACTGGCGCCACACTGGTGGTAGTAATTCCCCACGATAGAGCTGCATCCACTCTTTAAAAAGAATCGCTATCGAGCTGCCATCGCTTATGCTGTGATGCATATCGAGCATGAGCAGATACCTTCCGGTAGACAATGTTCCGATTCCGCAACGTACCAAAGGTCCTTTGGTAAGCTCAAAGGGACGAATAAAGCTTCCTATCATCTCCTCTGATTGCTCTTCTGTCCCTTGGTAATGTTCAAGTGGAATCTTCTGCTCCGGCAGAATCCGCTGAACCACCGTCCCCTCTACCTCTTCAAATACAGTACGTAAAGCTTCATGACGATTCGTTAACGCCTGAAGACTTTCTCCCAGTCTTGCAAGGTCTAGCGCCCCATCCAGGTATACCGCAAAGGGGATATTGTAGCCGATACTATCCGGTTCTCTCATGCATGAAGCGTAGATCCGCTGCTGTGCAGAGGATGCCGGGTACAACATCTGAAACTCTGCCACCGGAACAACCCGTTCTAAGTTAGGCTGCGCCAGGTTCATATTCTGTGATAATTGTCTAACCGTCGGACCCGAAAATAATTTTGAAAGTGGCAGATGAAGCTGAAATCGCTGCTGTATTTTGGCTAAAAGAACCATCGCCTTCAGCGAATGTCCGCCAAGCCTGAAGAAATCATCATGCACACCGATACCCTGAACACCCAGTACTTCGTTCCAGAGTTGCAGAAGCAGCTCTTCTTGTGTGTTCGCTGGTCCTTCAAAGAGTTGATCGCCCGCTTCTAATAATCCGTACATAGGCTCAGGCAGAGCCCGAGTATTCACCTTGCCATTTGAGGTTAAAGGCAGTGCATCCATAAAGATGAAATGGGCTGGAATCATATATTCCGGCAATCTTTGACTTAAGTAATGGCGGATATCCGTCGGCTTAAGCAATTCGTCAGTAACCAGATACGCGCATAATTGCTTGTTTCCTATACCGTTGTCCTTGGCGAGCACTACCCCCTCTTGCACTCCAGCCAACTGTAGCAGCACTGCCTCTATTTCCCCTGGCTCTACACGAAATCCACGAATCTTTACCTGTTGATCTATTCTGCCGTGGAACTCTATCGATCCGTCCGGAAGCCAGCGGCCCAAATCCCCCGTCTTATACATCGTGCAGCCTTCCAGATATGCATGCTCTACAAATTTATCTGCGGTCATCTCCGGTTGATTCAGATAGCCGAGCGATAAGCCATCACCGGAAATCATAATTTCCCCGAGCGCACCTATAGGCTGCAATTGATGGTAACGATCCACAATGAACACTTGGGTATTGGAGACCGGTCTGCCGATCGGAAGGGTCCCCGAATTTGAAAGAGCCTTTACTTCCTGGTAAGTAGCGAACACCGTACTTTCCGTTGGACCATAAACATGAATCAGCTTATCATCACCAAAGGTATCGAGTGCTTTACGAACATGATTCACAGAAACGCGTTCCCCGCCGAAGAGGACTTTCCTTACCTGAGACAAGGCTTCAACGTTCACATCCACGACAGTGTTGAATAATGCGGTGGTAATAAACAGTAACGAGATGCGCTCGTTCTCGATCATCTTCGTCCATTCCGTAATATCCGAAATCGACTCCTTGTCAATTAGCACCAGCTTCGCACCATTTAAAAGAGCACCGAAGATATCGAAGGTAGATCCGTCAAAAGCATAATTGGACAATTGCAGCAGTGCGTCATCTTCAGTAATTTTGATATAGTTAGTATTCCTTACAATGCGGATAATGCCGGAATGACTGCTTATCGTTCCTTTCGGCTTGCCGGTAGATCCTGAAGTGTACATTACATAGGCTGGAGAGGAAGAATCTATCTGACAAGGAAAAGGGATGAATGATTCGTTGACCTGGAGCGCATGCAGACCGTCGAGCCAGATTACTTCACGCAGAACTTCTCTCGTTGTTTCATGAATTTTTGTCACTAATAAGCTTTGGGTTAGAAGTACCTGAATCCGCGCATCCTCAATAATGATGCCGATACGTTCTTGTGAATACTCTGGATCTATAGGTACGTAGGCTCCGCCAGCTTTCAATATTCCTAAGATCCCAATGATCATTTCAAATGAACGTTCCACCATCAGCCCCACTCTATGACCTGGGCCAACACCTTGAGTTCGAAGCAGATAAGCCAACCTTCCAGACTGCTGATCCAGCTCCTCATATGTCATTTGCTCTTCACCAGAGACTAGGGCAACATGTGTAGGAAACTTTGCCACCTGCTCCTCAAATAACTGTGGAACCGTTAGATCTCTTGGATAGTCCGTCCAGGTATCGTTAAATTCCTGAACAATGACTGCTCTCTCTTCCTCGCTCATCAGCTGCAGTTCTTGTATTGGGGCATCTGTCTTCCGAGTCATCTCCTGTATGATATTCAAATAGTGCTCTGTAAAACGCCGTATCGTCTCCTGCTGGAACAAATCGGTCCCATACTCCCATCGGAAAACAATTTCATCCATACGCTCTTCGGCAAACACCGTCATATCAAACTTGGCTATCTTATAATCAAACGGATAGTAAGACAGCTTGGCATGGCCCAGTTCAATCTGCGGAATATCCATATTCTCCAGAATAAACATGGTATCAAAGATCGGATTCCTGCTTTTTTCTCTTCGTACTTGAAGCACATCCAGCAGCTCGTCGAAAGGGTAATGCTGATTCTCGAATACATTCAACGAACGCTCCTTGATTTCTTGCAGGAAATCAAAAACCGTCTTGTCACCTTCCGGATAATTTCTGTGCGCTACCGTATTCACGAACATGCCCATCGTGCGTTCCAAATCCGCATGTGGCCTTCCCATGGAGACTGAACCGACAATAATATCCTCTTGCCCCGTGTATTTTGATAAAAGAATGTTATAGGCTGCCAGCAAGACCATAAATAAAGTGGCACCCGTTTCTCTAGACAACCGCCGAATATCTTCAACTACCGCTCCATTCAAGGTGAAATCAATAAAGTCACCTTTGAAGCTTTGAATAGCTGGCCTTGGAAAATCACTTGGCAGATTCAACACGGGAAGTTCGTCCTGAAGTTGTTCCTTCCAGAATTGCTCCTGTTTACCGCGCTCCTCCACTCCTTCTGAACTTAATCTCCACTCAGTGTAATCCTTATACTGGATAGTAGCTTCTTCTATAGAACAACCAGCATAAAGATCCATTAGTTCCTGAAATAAAATCGCTGTGGAGATGCCATCAGAAGCAATATGATGAATGTCCATCAGTAGCAGCTGTCTTCCATCCTCCACCCGAACCGTCTGTGCTCTGAGCATCGGAACCCTGTCTAAGGCAAACGGAGTAATGAACTCATCAATTATTGAAGCAACAGAATCCCTATCTCCTGTAATATCCGGGACTTCAAAAGAGAACTCCTGATGCACTTGCTGCATTAGCCCTTCCTCCGTCATAAGATAGGACGTCCGCAGAATTTCATGCCGTCCGATAATATCTTTCATGGCCTGCTGCAATCGTACGCGATCCAGCTCCCCATCCACGATCCATATATTCGGCATATTATAGGTGGTCGATTGATCATCCAGCTGACTTAAGGCGTAAATTCTTTGCTGCACTGGCGATGCTGAATACATCACCCGTGACTCAGCTGACGGGATTGGTAGCTGTACTCGCTGGATCGCCCCTCCCATCCAATCCGCAAGACCTGCTACAGTGGAAGTGACGAATAGTTGTTTAAGTGGAACCTCGATACTAAGCTCCTTTTGAATTCGAGATACAAGCACCATGGCCTTAAGCGAATGACCTCCCAGTAAGAAGAAATCATCTTGAATACCTACACGTTCTATATTCAAGACCTCTTGCCAGATATAAGTCAGCTTGCTCTCCAGCTTATTGCGCGGAGCTTCATAGATGTTGTATAAGAAAGCACCTACTTCCGGTTCGGGAAGCTCCTTCTTGTTGACTTTACCGTTAGGAGTTACAGGTAAGGTAGCCAGCTCCATGAAATAGGTCGGGATCATAAAATCAGGTAGTAGTTGAGTCAGGAAAGCTCTTAACTCTGCTGGCTTCAGACCTGAACCTGTTACATAATAGGCGCAGAGTAAATTTTGTCCGCTGGAATCCTGACGGCCAATCACTACCGCATCTGTGATGTCCTTATGCTGCTGTATCTGATATGCCACCTCGGCGGGTTCCACTCGGTAGCCTCTTATTTTTATCTGATCATCTATCCGTCCTAGGTAAGCAATAGAGCCATCTGGCAGCACTCTACCTTTGTCACCTGTACGGTATAATCGTTCTTCACGTCCTGATAAAGACAGGATTAGAAACTTACTGCTATTCAAATCCTCACGGTTTATATACCCTTTGCCTACTCCATTTCCAGCAATGCAGATTTCCCCGGCTAAACCCGTCGGCATCAGATGATTGTTCTTATCCACAATGTAGATTCTAGTATTATCAATAGGTTTGCCAATCGTAGGCATCTGGCTAAATTGCTCTAATCCATCTCGTTCCATCCACTGAGCAATACTGCCGATAGTAGCTTCCGTAGGGCCATAATGATTCATTACTCGAATGTTACTGCTAAGCTGGAAAGTCCGTTCCACGTCCTTCACATGAATCGGTTCACCGCCAAGTACTAGCACTCTCAAGGATGGGAAGAACAGATCCGCAGCCTCTGTTTCGTTTTGCAACGTGCTGTAAAGTGTCGGTGTCATTTTTAAGAAGGTAAGATTATGAACTCTACTATATTCAAGAAGCCGCTGTGGGGATGCATATAACTCTTTATCCAGTAAATGAAGCTCGCACCCACTTACCATTGCTGAGAAAAGAGCGGTATATCCGAGGTCAAAGGCAAAGGAAGAGGTTAAGGCCGTCTTATCACTGGACCGAAGCTCTGCTGTACGCTGAAACCAGCTCAAGTAATTCACAAGATTATGATGAGCAATCGCGACACCTTTAGGAACTCCCGTTGTTCCACTGGTATAGATCACATACACCGTATCCGTTGGATCATTATCCGGCCATTGGATCTCCGCACCATTCTCCATTTGATTGCTATCTAGATACAGCGTTTCTACCGGAAGTTCCTCTGCCCGAAGATTGCCCTCTTGTGTAATTAGCAGCCTTGCTTCACTATCTTTTAGCATATAAGCTTGCCGTTCTGCCGAGAATTCAGGATCTATCGGTACATATCCAGCTCCCGCTTTTAACACACCCCAGATTGCTACGATCATCTCTAGCGAAGGCTCAGCCATAATCCCTATAATATCTCCGGGGCCTATCGCCCATTCTCTGAGCTCACGAGCGAGCGTATTCGATTTTCCATCCAGCTCAGCGTAGGTCAACTTGCTTTCGCCATATACGAGTGCAACGTTATCCGGATTCTGACTAGCCTGTTGCTTAAGCCACTGTGTAAGGGTCCCTGGCTGTTCCAAGGCAGAATACGCTGTTCCCTTTGCCGATCCTGAAGTAGCAGCATCTGTACCTGGTAGCAGCATCAATTCGCTGATTCTCATATCTGTCCGATCCAGAAGACTTTCGGCAATTAATTCGATATGTCTTTGAATGCCCTCTATAAAATCCTGATCATATACCTTGGTGTTGTAACCCAAACGTATGGAGATTTCTCCACTAGGAACGATTACAACATTAAAGTGATAGTTGGTCTGTTCGAAGACCTGCACTTGGCTTAATACAAAGCCCAGATCACGTTCATTTTTTAATTGAATCCCTTCTTCTAACGGGTAATTCTCAAAGACAAGCACATGGTCCAGAAGCTCCCGCTTGAGTAACGAAGCGTTCTGAATTTCAGGTAAAGCTACAAATTCATTCCCTGAAGAAAGTGCTACGTGATCTCTTACCGTTTCTAGCAATTCTGCAAAAGTAGTCTGATCATTTCTGCGAATACGAACCGGAATGGAATTGATGAACATGCCGACCATTTGTTCAATCCCGCTCACCTCTGGCGGACGCCCAGAGACCACCGAGCCAAACACTACATCATCTACATTATTATATTTCTGTAGTACAATGCCCCAGATCATATGCAGCATCGTACTAAGCGTAACACCGCTCTTCCGGGCTAAGGCCTCTAATCTCTCGGTCAACGCCCGGTTTACGGTAAAGTTCACTTCTGAGAGCGAGTAGGCTTCTCCTTCGGCATTATCCGGCTTCCATGCAGGAACTCCCGCACGCTGCTCATATCCCGATAAATAATGGTTCCAATAATCCATCGCTGAATCTTTATCCTGCTTTTCTAACCATTGAATATAGTTAGAGAACGGCAACACCTGCCGAGTTCTTATCGGTCTGTTTCTCTTAAGCTGCCGATACATACGTCTGAAATCCCGTAGTAGCAAGCCGACACTCCAGCCATCAAGTATGATATGGTGAAACGTCCATATGACATCGACTCGGCGGTCGCTCCGCTCAATAACCGTCAACCTGACAGGAGCATCCAGTGTTAAATCAAACGGCTGACTTCTGTCTGATGCTTTATATTGTTCTATAAATTCAGATTGTGCTGTCTCATCCAACCCGATAACCTGTTCTGTACGAATACTCTGCACCCGCTGCTTCAGTACGACCTGCACCGCTTTTTTCACATTCTTATGAATGAACACGGTACGTAGAGCCTCGTATTTCTCAACGAGCAGTGCGATCGTCTTTTCAAAGATACGTGGATTAAATTCGCCTTGCAGACTAAAGTGAAATTGCTCTAGGTAGACGCTGGAAGCTGGATGCATTAAATGATGGAAGAGCATTCCCTCCTGCATAGGTGTCAGAAAATAAATATCCTTAATATCCGCCTTTGTATACATTTGCCTCTACCCCTAAACATTCGTTTTTAATTGCCGATGGATTCAAAGATCTCGCCAAGCAGTTCAAAATCAATTTGACCAGATGAGCAATCACTCGGCGTCAATTCCCCTTCTCTCCGGTTCTGACAATGCTCAATGATTGCCAGTAAGCTACGTCTGTAGGCCTCAGCGAATGCATGTATTGCAGTTGGTTCTAAGGTTTCCCTATTATAGTGACAGACCATTTCAAGGCAGCCGCCGCTGATTACACCTTCCAAGGCTACCGCATGATTATGGTTAAATTCCGGGTGCACTTCCTGTCCTCTATAGAGATTCGATACACTGAATAACTCATTCTCGTTATCCATTTGCCCCATAAAGTTAAAGCTAATCACTGGCGGCGATGTCTCACTAAGTCCTTGTCTATGCTCTGTGCTCAAGTACTTCAATACACCGTATCCGATACCATTATGTGGCACGGCCCTCAGCGTTTCTTTAGTTCGTCTGATGGAGTCTCCAATGTCATCGGGATCGATCAGCTCCAGCAGCAATGGATACACAGAGGTAAACCATCCTACTGTTCTAGTCACATCCGTATCAACAAACAATTCTTCGCGCCCGTGACTTTCTATTGTAATCTTGATGGCTCGGCGTCCAATCCAATCTTTAACCGCTAAGCTCACTGCACACAGCAGTAAATCGTTAATTTCCGTGTTATAACTGCGATGGGTATCCTTCAGCAACGCCTCCGTCTGTTCACGGGTAAATAGCAAGGTAACACTGCTGGATTGGTTAACCAAATGGGTGGAAGTTAGACCAGGATACAGCGGTTCTTCTTCCCAGGAGGTGATTCTATTCCAGAAAGCAAGCTCCTTAAGCAGCTCTTCGCTTTGGATGTACTGCTTCATTTGTTCCGCCCAATAGAAGAATGAATCAGACGATTCTGGAAGCTGAATTTTCGTATCATTCTCTGCCGTAATTAACTGAGTATAGATATTTCTGAAATCCTCAAGAAGGATTCTCCATGACACCCCATCTACTATAAGGTGATGAATAGCAATTAGAAGGTAATCACCCTCAGTTCTTCGGAACAACCCTAGCTTTACAAGTGGCCCATGTTCTATATTTAATCCCGCTTGAAGCGTATCCGCCTCTTCGCTCATTCTCTGTTCCGGATGTGCTTCTTCTCGCATGTCATACACATTTACTGAAAATCCACCTTCGATCATAGAATCCGCTTGGATTATAGCCTCAAACTCAAACTGCCCTTCTGTGGTTCTTCTGAATTTGGTTCGAAGACCCTCATGTACACTGGACAGAAGATCGAAACTCCGTTCAACCCCTTCAGGGCTAAAGCCTTCTTGATGGAAGAGAAGCATGGATTGGTTAAAATGATGACGTACCCCTTCTGGATTCTGAAACAGCCAGTTCTGGATAGGTGTTAGCGCAGCCGACTCCAGCTTTACCTTATCTCCTCCCCGCACAGATTTGGTCTTCACGAACGGTGCGATTCGGCGAATCGTATTTTGCTGAAGAATGTGCTTCACATCCAGTTGCAAGCCATATTTGTGTAATCGAGAGGCAACCTGAATGGCTTTGATCGAATCTCCACCCAAGCTATAGAAGTGATCTTCTGTCCCCGCAGTCTCACCGAGTACATCTTTCCATACTTCAACCAGAATCCGTTCCATGGTATTCGTAGGTGGTAACTTAATCATATTCGGAGTCTTTTCCGTCAACCTTTGTGCAAGCTGCTTTTTGTCTATTTTTCCGTTAGGAGTAAGCGGTAAGCTCTCCAATAAGACAAGCTGTGCAGGAACCATATATTCAGGCAATTGTTCTCTTAACTGCTCCCTGATTGATTCTTCAACGACACCAGGGTGAGCTGGAATACAATATCCATATAATTCGTTGCCCCCGTTATGCCCCGTCTTACTGATCACCACAGCTTCTCTAATCTCAGGGTTAAGCAGCAGCTTCGACTCGATCTCACCTAGCTCAATCCGATAGCCTCGAACTTTGATTTGATCGTCTAACCGCCCTTTATATTCAACATTGCCATCTGTCAGCCAACGGCCCCGATCTCCGGTTAGATACATTTTTCTGCCGGGATGAAAAGGATCGTCCACAAATTTCTGGTTAGTTAACATTTCGTTATGCAAATAACCTCTAGCGATTCCAGTACCGGCGATAGCAATCTCGCCTTCCACGCCTACCGGCTGTAATCTGAAATACGGATCTATGATGTAGATGGAGGTATTATCAATGGGTTTACCGATAGGAATCTTCCCGCTGCTCTCCTCTACCTGAAAGCTAGTGGCTACAACCGTATGCTCTGTTGGACCGTAATTGTTAACTAGTTTATAACGCTGCGGAATAAACGACTTCAGAGTATCTCCTCCAGTTAGTAGCAAGCGTAGGGATTGATTCTGAAGCGACATAAAAGGCTCGCAGATCGGCGTAGGCAGGAAACTCACCGTAATTCCGTTTAGATTCATATATTCATTTAATCGATGGACATCTTTGCGGAGATTGTCCTGAACGAGGTGAAGCTCGGCTCCACATAACAGGGAGGGAAAGATCTCCCATACCGCTGCATCGAATCCAAATCCGGCAAACTGAGTCGTCCGATCCTGCTCATTCAGTGCAAAAGCCCGGTGATGCCAATGACATAATTGGACCAGTGAGCGATGCTCTATCATAACCCCTTTAGGCTTCCCTGTAGACCCGGAGGTATAGATGATATAAGCCAGATCATCCGGTCCGCTCAAGGATTCCAAATCCTCCGCTCCGTAATCCAGACACCATTCCAAATGATCTATATCCAGCATTTCTATAGCATAATCATCTGGAGCTGGGAATTGACTTTGTGTCAACAGGATCTCTGCACCACTATTGTGAAGCATATAAGAAATACGCTCCGTTGGATAATCAGGATCAATAGGAAGATAAGCTGCTCCACTCTTCAGAATGGCTAGGATTGCTGTAATCATATGCACGGATGGACGGGACATCACAGCGGCAATGCTGTCTTTTCCCAGACCTTTACTTATTAGTGCCCTTGTTAAGCGATTGGATTGTTCATTTAGCTCTCGGTATGTCAAACGTTCCGTTCCGCAGATCACCGCGGTCTGCTCCGGGGTTTTCCCCGATTGGCACATAAACCATTCGTAGGCTGTTATTTCTTCAGGGAAAGCTACGGATTCAGTATTGAAGATGTTCAGCAGCTGCTCCCTCTCCGGTATGGTAATCATCTCGAACTCTGAAATAGAGTCATCCAGTCTGGTCACCAGCTGTTCCAATAGCTGTAAGTAATGCTCGTTCATTCGCTCCACTGTCTCTGGTTTGAACGCGGAGGTGAGATACTCCCATTTCAAAGAGAGCTCTTTGCCTTGCTCCGTTACGATCAGAGCTAACTTAAACCGGGATACAGAGTCTTGGAATGGATAAGGAATACCTTGGGCATTTCCCAGACGCAAGTCTGGCAGTTCCAGATTCTCCATCGAAAACAAAATATCAAATAATGGATTCCGTTCATGGCTACGAGAGAACTCTAGCTGCAAAGCCAGCTTCTCAAAGGGATATAAGCTATGTTCAGAAGCCGCCAATACCTGTTGCTTGACTGCTTCCAGAAGTTCTCTTCCCGTTTGTGTACCGTACTGGCGTAGCCGTAAGGGTAAGGTATTCACAAACATTCCTACAACGGATGACATCTCCGAATGACTTCTTCCGTTGTTTACCGTACCGACGATCATGTCCTCTTGACCGCTGTATCTGGATAATAAGAGCTGAAAGGCTCCTAACATTACCATATAGGGTGTTGTTCCGCTGCGGCCTGCCGCTTCCTTCACCTTGTCAGCTAATTTCCGGGTCAAGGGTAGTGTCAAATGGTCTCCTGCGGTTTGGGAATAAGGACTTCCCGACTGATCGGTGGGCAATTGCAGAATCGGCAGTTCCCCTTCGAATAATTTCAGCCAATACTGTTCTGCTCTTCTGCCGTTCTCCGTACACTGCTGTATCTCTAGCCAGTTCGAGCAATCCTTATACTGTATTCTTGCAGGAGTCGTGACCCACTCTCCATTGTATATAGCATTAAGCTGTCTCAGTAGAAGTCCGGTGGATATCCCGTCGCAGACTGAATGGTGAATATCCATTAATAGAAGCCCGCGTGAGGGTCCAAGCTCCTTCCATAAAGCCCGAAATAATGGAGCCTGATGCAGATCAAACGGAGCGATAAAAGCTTGTATCGTCTCTTCAGCAGACTGCTGACTGTCACCGATCTTAAGGCTCAATACTGCTTGTTCGTGAACGTTCTGCCGAAGACCGTCTTCCTCCAGGCTAAAAGAGGTGCGGAGCGATTCGTGACAGCAGATCAGTTCATTTAAGGCTATCTCAAGTCTGCTTAAATCCAGCTCCCCATGGATTTCAATGGCCATTGGCAAGTTGTAAGGAGTGCTCTCTGGGTGAGCCTGTGAGAGTGTATACATCCGCTGCTGCGCCGAGGAAGCAGGATAAGAGGCTTGCTCAGCTACCTTATCCATCGAAGTGGATATCGTCTTGTCGCTCTGCTCGATAAAAGACGCCAAAGAACGAATATTCTTTAAGCGGAGCAGGTCAGCCAAGGTGATGCGAATCTCATAATGCTCTAGAATAGCGCTTATAATCACCGCAGCCTTCAAGGAATGGCCACCTAATAGGAGAAAATCATCCTCTACGCCTATCCGATCTGTGCCTAGCACCTGCTGCCATAATAGGGTCAACTCAGATTCCAGTGGTTTTGATGGAGCAATATATAGGTTATTATCATTTATTGCAGTTGTTATAAGAATCAGTCTCTTCCGATCAATCTTGCCACTAGCATTTAAGGGGAATGATGTATCCACTTGGATGAACTGCTGGGGAAGCATATAATCTGGAAGCTTACTCAGTACATATTGTTGTAATTCAGAGGTTGTAATGTTACTTTCGAGTACTAAATATGCAGCAAGATATTTCTGACCCTCTTCGTTATTCTTATCAAGGACGGCTGCATTCTTAACAGCTGGATGTTGCAGCAGCACAGTTTCAATCTCCTCAGTCTCAATCCGGATACCTCTAACCTTCACCTGATGATCAATGCGTCCGATATATTCTACATTTCCGTCAGGAAGCCATTTGGCAAGGTCACCTGTCTTATAAATCCACTCGCCAGATTGAAAAGGATGTGGAACCAATTTTTCTCTGGTGACTTCCGGCAAATTCAAGTAACCGCGAGTTAATCCAATGCCTCCTATACACAGCTCCCCTGCAACGCCAATAGGCTGTGGGTTCTGATCAGGATCGATAATATAGAGCTGGAAATTAGCGATCGGTTTTCCGATAGGAACCGCTTTGAGCTTGCCTGCCGCAAGCTCTTTCGGCTTCTTCCAATAGGTTGCACAGATAGATGATTCGGTGGGTCCATAGCCATTTATATATTGAACTTGCTCCCCCCACTGTTCCAATAAAGCAGGTGTAGAAGCCGAGCCTACTACAAAAAGATGTCTTAACGTATGTATGCGTTCAGGATGCAGGGATGCTGCATAAGCAGGTGGAAGTGTTGCAGTATTTACTTCATAATCATTTAAATATCGTTCAAATCGAATGAAATTATAGATGATGTCCCGGGGCGGGATATAAAGTGTTCCTCCCGACGTCAGTGCCTGCAACCATTCCCAAATAGATGCGTCAAACGATACATTAGCGAACTGTACTACACGTTTGGGCACATCCAGAGGGAACTCAGAGGCATACATCGTTGCCAGATTAACCAACCCTCGGTGTTCAATCATTACACCTTTGGGTTTACCGGTTGTTCCCGAAGTGAAAATAATATAAGCCAAATCCTCAAGCTTTCCCACATGCTCCGGCTTCTTGCAGCTGATGTTCTCCCATGATATCGTTACAAGCTCCAATCCTTTGTCGGTACGAATCATTTGTTTACCAGTATCGAAGTATACACAGCTCTTCAGGTCAGTCACTGCTGCCTGCTGCTCACACATTAATGCATGTTTTTGACAGGACAGTAGGGTTTCAATCCCTGAACTCTCGATGATATCCGTGATTCGATCTTGAGGTAAGCCAACGTGAATCGGTACAAAAGCACCTCCGCTCTTAAGGACTGCTAGGGATGCAATGATGTGCTCAGAACCACTCTCCATCAATAACCCAATCCGGGTCTCCCGTCCCGTCTGCTTCTCACTTGTCAGAAAATTTGCCCATCGGTTCGCTTGTTCATCTAGTTCACGGTAAGAAATTTGACCGCCTTCATGAACAATTGCCGGATGTTCTGCTTTAAGTTTGACCTGCTCTTCAAACAGCTCATGAATCGATTGTTGTACTGGAAGAAGGGTGTCCGTTGCATTGAAGTCAATCAGAATGCGGCGTTTTTCTAAGGTGGAGAGCATTTCAATAGAAGCAATAGGGGTAAATGGCTGCCGGAGGGCATTAGTGGCCATTCTGCTTAGATGACGGGACAAGCTGCGGATAGAAGCGCTGCGGAGGGCTGTCTTGCTATAAATCAAGCGCAGCGATAAATCATTATCACCTACAACGATATTCAGCGCCAGATCATAAGGAGTGAATGTACATAATGTCCTGCTCTCATAGATTGCAGAATGACCTATAGCATAGCTGTTCAACCGTGTTTCTCTTATCCATTCTGCAGTCCGCTCCATAAAATCTTCAGCAGCATACCGCGGATTCTCTCTCGCATGATTCTCAGTTTGTTCCCAGGCTTCTATAAAAGATTGTCCCGAATCTACCGTGCATGGGATCGGCTGTATCTCATGATAACCGGTGGAGCATTCGTAATTAATAAGGAAATTCTTCTCGCCAGTGTAACGATTTAACACCATCGCATACAGCGTCATTATCCCTGAATATATCGAAAAACCATGTGTATGTGCCAACTTACGGAAAGCGGTAAATGTTCGACTTGAAAATGTGAAATCCACATAGCCCAGAGAATCCTCATGCTTAACTGCTTGACTGTGCAGTGAACTTCCCCATGAGAGATCCAGCCTCATATTCTCATCCTCATACCGTTCAAGCCATACCGGATTAGAGGATTTGGACAATTGATTAGTGGGTGTTGTCGACATTGAAATTGAAACCTCCTTTATTTCCCAGGTATAGCAACCCGGAAGATTCTCTCCAAATATAAGGCGATATAAATTTTCATAATGACATCATCCAACGATTCGTTAATAAAGAAATGATTACCCGGAAAAATACTGGTGCGGCACTGTCCCGTAGTCGTCTCCCCCCAGGATTGAAGGTCTTCTAGTGTAACCTGGACATCCCTTTTTCCTCCGAATGCACTGATGTTGGCTGAAAATTTGGGACGGTCTAATCTAGGTTGATACGTCTCGACTAATTTAAAATCGGCTCGTAGAATCGGGAGAAATAACTCGCGAAGCTCTGTATGCTCCAACGCCTGTCTAGTGGTTCCCCCATAGTTGAGCACTTCCTGTACAAACTCCTCATCAGATAGCATATGAAAGTTATGATTAGGCGAGGGGATAAAAGGAGATCTTCTACCTGAGAAAAAAATATGCTCCGGCCCCGGCAGCCCCTTCTCTTGGAGCTTGTGACATAATTCAAACGCGATCAGACTGCCCATACTATGTCCAAATATCGCATAGGGCTCATACAACTCAGAGCGGATACTCTGATACAAATCTTCAACGGCTTCTTCCATATTTTCATAAAAAGGAAGATTCGACTTGCGGCCTCTTCCGGCTAGTTCCAGCGGAATAAAATCCATATCATTCTTATCCGGTATCCGCTTCTTCCAGCGTTCATAAGTGACTGCAGAACCGCCCGCGTATGGAATACAGAACACTTTTATATGATTCATCATTACGCCAACTCCAACTTAGGATAGTAAAAATCATTTAAACTCCACAACCTCAACTGCCCTGGTATGCTCTTGGGATGGCAGCAAACAGCGCATTGATAACCAGTTATGTCATTAAAGGTCTCAAAAGACCAATCTTCCAGTAAATGATTCTGTATGTAACATTTGAACCTGCTTTCTTCCTGACTTTTTTGAATAGAAAAGGATTGTAAAGGGATCGACATCCCCTTCCCCAAAGCCTTGATATAACTCTCCTTCAAGGTCCATAGCTCGTAGAAGCGATTAGGATATTCATGCGAATCTGCTGCCAGATAGACTTTCTCTTCTTCCGTGAAGCATAGATCTCCAATTGCGGGAGGTAAGGAATGACACTGTTCAATATCCGTTCCGATCGGCTGCTCGTCGAGAGCACATATGACCCAATCACCGGAGTGACTAATGTTAAAATGAATGTTCAGTCCGCTAACCTCTGGCTTACCATAAGGGTTTACCTGGAACTGGATGCGTCTAACCGGCTGTCCGATTTTGTCGGCAATCACTGTTTTGGCAAGGAAAACACCTGCCAGCGAACGCTCCGCATCTTCCCTTCTATAGAAGCTTGAGATCCGTTTGCGCATATCAGCATCAGTAGAAAGCAAAAGATGTAGATATTGCTGTTCCGGAATGCCACCTTCCATGTGTAAAGCGTGCAATTCCATATCACTCACATCCTTTCCTGAAAATTATCCTATAGCCGAGTGTGTTTCTTTCTTAAGTCAATCTTACAACAGCCTATCAGACCTTTCACCGAAAACCGCCCCTGGTTTAACCACAAACCTTTTGCGCTTTTTCGAGCCAAGCACCGCAATTATGTTGGTTTATCAATGGTGCAGTTGCGGGGTCCAGTTGCCCATAAAAAAAGACCCGCAATCTACCCGCGGATCCTTTGTTAAAGCAAGTATCGTTATTCCATCGAAACGTCTGATTTAATCATCTTTTTAAACTTCAGATAACTGGCTAGTCTCCAAGGAATGATGTAGGACGACGCGACGATAAACAGCAGTACAGCCATATTTTGCGGTTCAATCTGGAGAAGATAACTTCTGAGAATAACACGCAAGATCAAGATCCCTACGAAAAAGTAGAGAAAACCTATGTTCCTCTTGGTATAAATTCGGCCATCCCTTTTCTCATATGCCGTTGTAATAATCAGCGGAACCGAGAAAGCTAATCCTACAAGTATAGCCAGCAGTGTTTCATTCTGTTGAAGATGTACCTGACCGTTTAGCAGCAGCAGTAGGCCAGGGCTTAAGAATAGAATCGGCAGCATAATCCGAAACGCTCTTTTTCCCAAAGGCCTATGTTCCGACCTCAGTCTTCTCAGCACAATAATCGCAGCGACACCAAGCATAATGCTTAACATAAAGTTACTATTCATTTTGTACTAGCTCCTTCCACGTAATATGCATTACTGGAATAAAGTGTATCTTAATATTTATAGCTTTACACCGAAAACCATTATGGTAATAACCGCAAATTTTAAGCTTGTTCTGTATGTCTAATCATTTCTTTTCTGCGTTCCACTTCTTTTTCTTAATGACTCAATCCCTTTTGTCTGTGAGCTCACCCCTTTCCAAGGCGTCCGTTCTTGACACCTCATCCCCTCCTCCTATATATCTGTCAAGGGCTGGCATAAAATTCAAACCACCTTCTCATACTATGGGGAGAATATGGAGGTGAAGGTCATGCCTAAAAATGATGCCAGTCCCAAAGGTGAACCGGGAAAACATCAACCAAGTAAGAAAAACAACGCACAGAATAACAATAATTTTAATGAAGCGGCTCAGATGGTTAACATCGATAAAGCTGCCGATTATGTTCCTAGCTTAAACGGTGTCTCCAAGACCGATGTCTAAACCGCACTGCTAAACAAAAAAACACTCCTCAGAATTTTCTGAAGGAGTGTTTCCATTCAAAGATTATAAGCGATACGTCAAGCCTATCACACCGTTGCTGTAAGTTTTTGAGTCCACAAGATCAAGAGCAACTTGATTCGTGATCTCGTCAAACAGACGCATCCCAGAGCCAACGACTACGGGACAGATATTAAGCCTTAGCTCATCTAACAATCCATTTTGTAATAGGGATCGAACTAATCTCGGACTGCCAGGGATCTGAATGTTCTTTCCGGGCTGTTGCTTTAGCTTCGTAATTTCCTCGAAGAGCTCGCCCTGAATTAACATCACAGGCTGCCATTCGAGTGTATCCTCTGTCATTGTATTCGAGACCAAATACTTAACAGAATGGTTCAGGAATCTTGCCATGGGCTGATCATCACTCTGATGCTGCCAAAACTGAGCCAGCGTTCTGTAAGTACGTGGTCCCAGCAATACAGCATCCGCCTGCGCGACACCTGCAGCAATCGTCTCGTTCATTTCAATACTCCCCCACTTCTTAGGTGAGGCTTCCAGCGAATCTACTACTCCATCCAGCGACATGAATAATCCAGCTACAATCTTTCTAGATGAATTTTCTGCATCTTGTACATGATGATCTACGGGCATCTTATCGCTCCTTGTACCAGAAGTGGACTCCTGAAATTCGATTCGCAATATGTAGGATTTTCAAGTTTATTTCAAGTTTTCTAACTCGACCGTTACTTTCTCAATTAACTTCACGAAGGAAGCCAGTTCTTGAGAACCTTGCACCTGATCTCTGGAATACAAGGAATTGTGTTCCGATTCTTTTTTCACCTTGGACAGTGTCGAGTTGATATTATTTAGCTTCTCATCAATCGTTCCTATTGAATCTTTAGAGCGACGGGCTAACTTTCGTACTTCATTCGCGACGACTTCAAAACCTCTTCCATACTCCCCTGCTCTTGCCGCTTCAATGGCCGCGTTTAAGCCCAAAAGATGCGTATGATCTGCCACTTCTCTAATCATTGTACCCACTTGATGAATAGACTCTACCTCTTTATCCAGATATAACACAGTTTGATGTGTTTCCTCTTGATAATCAGCATTCTTACTAGCTAATTCCTCTATGGATTCACTGCTAACTTTTAGTTGAACCATCAAGGATACTAATTCTTGAACCGCAGAACTAACACCTGTAAGCAAGTGGTTTTGCTTCTCCAACAAGTTTTCTATTTTTGCTTTTTCATCAACTTCGTAGGCTTCAAGGACCAACTGTGAATCTAGATTAAACATCTTGGTTAATGCATGAATGACGGGTTGCCAATCGGTCGGTAATATCCGTTCAAAATAAGCTGTAGCGAGATCCAAATATAATATGTAAGTGCCCAAATACCAATTCGTTGTCAGACCAATACGCGAGTGAATCTTACCTATAAGTAGTCGTCTCTCAATGAACGCTTCATCAATTACACCTGAGGCCATGGATAAAAAATACCACTGCTGCGTTTCTTTTAATCGATCTAATGTACTGTGCTGTTCAATGATGTGGAGTAGCTCAGGCTCTTCTACTATCTGTTTATACAATTCATCTACAAGGGAGCTTACGATTTGCTTGAATTCTTTTTCCTTACTTTTCAATACATTTAAATCGGCCTCAGTAATCCCAATATAGCTAACTTGCTGTTGTCTCTCTGAACTAAGATTGATCATAATTTGGTCAACTTCCCTCTCATTCTGTTTATATAATGATCATCGCATCTTCCATGCCATCCCCTATGGCATCTATTTATCTTGATAATAAAGGTATTATTTTTATAAATTTTATCACTTTATTTACTTAAATAGTTTATTAATTTTACAAACTTTGCATTTTGTCCATTATTCTTAGATCACACTAAAAAGAGGAGCTTCTATAAAGGAAGCCCCTCTTAAAATTAAAACCTTATCCTACACAGCAACAACTTGTTGCAGCAACTCTATCGTCATCCTGTCAATGAATTTCCTGAATTTCTCTTTCCCCTTGGCATTGGCCTTATAGTAGTTAATCAATGACAAAATCACTGGAATGAGTTGATCTTCAGTCAGCCCTGATCTAAGGGATTGAGCGATCGAAGTTTTAAGTCCTTTGGGTTCTCCTCCAACAAAAACCTCATAGGTATTGCGCATTTTCACAACGCTGATGTCCTTCAACAAAGGCTCACTTGTTCCAAGTGCGCAGCCCGCATAACCAATCTTCAGTGGCATGGGCGTTTCAATCCCCGCTATGGACTGATTTAATTTCTGTGCAACAGCCAGCCCCGCATCCTCAGCCCCTCTGCAAAAATTACAGGCAATCAGGCTTTTCGTGACAAAACCCGCTGAATATACTTCCAAGCCTATACGCTCAAGTTGTTCCACAATCTCTTCACGTTGTTCCAGAGGAACCTCCAAATAAAGCTGTTTAAAAGATGTCATTTCAATTTTTGCATTCGTCCCAAGGATGGCTCCTATTGTAGCAAGCTGCTCTGGTGTAAACAGGCTTCCCCCCACTTGAATTGGAGGCGCAACTGCAATTTTCGTTATCTCTCCCATTTTCTCCGTCTCCATTCCTCTAGCCATTTAGTTACGGATCTTCACACGTTGCAGACGAAGTGCATTAAGAACAACGGAAACCGAACTGAGAGCCATTGCCGCACCCGCTACCCATGGAGCCAAGAAACCAAGTGCTGCAATTGGAATGCCAAGTGAGTTGTAGCCAAGTGCCCAGAATAGATTTTGTTTAATATTAGTCATCGTTTTACGGCTCATGTAGATCGCATCTGGAATACTGGATAAATCACCACGCATTAGAGTAACATCCGCAGCTTCCATAGCCACATCCGTACCGGTACCAATGGCCATCCCAATATCTGCAGTAGCAAGGGCTGGCGCATCGTTAATGCCATCGCCTACCATGGCTACTATCTTTCCTTGGGCTTGTAATTTTTTTACTTCCTCCGCTTTTCCTTCTGGAAGAACCTCAGCGCGTACATGATCAATTCCAACTTGGGCAGCGATTGCCTTTGCCGTACGTTCGTTATCTCCGGTAATCATGATGACCTGGATGCCCATCCCTTTCAAGCGACTGACAGCAGCCTGAGAGGTTTCTTTAATGGTATCCGCTACAGCTACCATACCCACGTACCCTTTATTTATAGCCACAAGCATTGCTGTTTTACCGGATTCTTCTAGCGCAGACATGATGTTATACGCATGACTTGCCTCTACACCGTATTTGTCCATGAGACGCCGAGTTCCAATTAACAGCTCTTTACCTTCCACGACAGCCTTGATCCCAAACCCCGGTATCGCTTCAAAAGATTCTGTCGTTGGCAATTCAATATTTTTTTCCAAGATGCCTGCGACAATAGCTTCTGCCAGCGGATGTTCTGAATTCTTCTCAGCCGCGCCCACCAGTCTAAGAAATTCTGTCTCATTACCTTCGACCAAAATATCGGTAAGCTCAGGTTTGCCCTTTGTTACTGTACCTGTTTTATCTAAGATGATCGTGTCAATTTTGTGTGTTTGCTCTAAATGCTCTCCGCCTTTGAACAGGATTCCCAGTTCAGCTGCACGTCCGGAACCAGCCATAATGGAGGTTGGTGTTGCCAGACCCAAAGCACAAGGACAAGCGATAACTAGAATGGCGATTGCTTTTTCCAAAGCTCCTGCAAAATCACCCGGTGTTACGATGAAGTACCACACTAAGAATGCAATAACGGCAATTCCGACAACGATAGGAACAAAAATACCAGAGATAACATCTGCGACCCGTTGAATAGGCGCTTTCGAACCTTGCGCTTCTTCTACCACTTTAATAATCTGCGCTAGAGCGGTTTCTTTCCCTACTTTTGTCGCCTTAATTCGAAGCATACCGTTTTTATTAATCGTCGCTCCAATAACAGAATCTCCGGCTTTCTTTTCAACAGGAAGGCTTTCGCCAGTCAGCATGGATTCATCTACCGACGAGATCCCTTCCAGCACTTCACCATCTACAGGTACTTTATTCCCTGGACGAACAAGTACTACATCCCCTGCAATTACTTCCTCTACAGGAATGCTTAATTCTTCACCGTCACGGACAACTAAAGCTGTCTTGGCTTGCAGTCCCATCAAGGATTTAATAGCTTCTGATGTCCGCCCTTTTGCCAAGGATTCGAACAATTTGCCCATTAGAACCAGAGTAATCAATACGGCACTCGTTTCATAATACATCTCTGGTCCATGATGTGCGCTTCCACCCTCTACAGCCCAAACTATGGTTAGGTATAAGCTGTAAAAGAAAGCCGCCGAGGTTCCAAGTGAAACTAGAACATCCATGTTCGCACTGCCATTACGTAGTGCTTTATAAGCCCCAACGTAAAATTGTTTGCCGATATAAAATTGGACTGGCGTTGCCAAAATCAATTGAAACCATGGATTCATAAAAAGATCAGGCAACCATATCCACGAAGTGAACGAAAAGTGGCTCACCATCGCCCATAGTAGGGGAAAGGATAGAATTGCGGAGATTAGAAGCTTACGCTTTTGCTTGGATAAATCTTGTTGTCGCTGTTCTGCTGGGTTCCCTTGCTCTTGCTTAGGAACAGCCTTATACCCAAGCTTCTCCACCCGCTTCTGCATGTCAGATACAGAAACCTCAACCGGATTATATTCAACATGCGCTGTTTCCATCGCAAAGTTCACATTGGCCGTGCTTACGCCCGGCAGTTTATTCAGCGTCTTTTCAATTTTCAGCGCACAAGCAGCACATGTCATACCTGCAAGCTGTAAATCTACAGCTTCCTTAGCCGTACTATACCCAAGCTTTTGAATACTTGCTTCCATCTTACTTACGTCCACTATGTTCGGATCATAAGTCACAGTGGCTCTTTCCATGGCGAAGTTTACGTTGGCTTCTGTTACACCTTCTAGTTTATTCAAGCCTTTTTCTATGCGGTTTGCACATGCTGCACAAGTCATCCCTGTGATTTGAAGTGACGTTTGTGATTGCACCGCCCCAGTAGTAGTCATTATATAAACACCTCTTCCACTTTTGTGATAATTTCCATTGTTTGTATCATCTGCTTCTCGAAACTAGTATACCCCCCTACCCTATATTATGTCAAGTGACAAGCTCTACTTCCACGCACATCAAAAAAGAGTGCTCTCAGTAACAGAAATCCTGTTTCTGAGAACACTCCTTCTTTAATTCATTCGCTTTGGAGAACACTCAGCTAGGTTAAGCGGCCATTTCACGACAAACTTTTGCACAGGCAAAACATGCTTCAGCACATTGCTGACAATGATCATGATCATGTTTCTTACATTCATTGCCACATGCTTCACAAGCCTCAGCACATGCTAAACATAAAGCTTTAGCATATTTACTATTCATCGACATGGCATGTGCGGCAAATCCACATATATCAGCACATTCACGATCTAGGCGAATGCACTCCTTCATCATTGCTACATGATCTTCCTCCAAGCAAGATGAGTAACAGTGATTACAAGCTACCATACATTTTAAACACTCTTCAATACACGCTTCGTAGTTTTGATGTGACATCATAAAAGCTCCTCTCAAGATGTGTTTTTAGGATAGTCCCCTACTCTATATATACCCAATCGTGAGTGAACCTATCATGCTCAGAGAAATTGCCCGGAACTGAATATTAGACAAGCAGCTGTTTCTCAATTTCTTGACGATTGAATACAAATCCGAAGAATACCTGATTGTTAATGAAAATGGTAGGAACTAGCCTTTTTCCAGTTCGATTAAATAGCGTATCTGCATGTTCAGGATGATCTGCAATATTAAATTCATTAAATGGAATATCATGCTCACTTAAGAACTTTTTAAAATTTCTGCAATCCTCACAAGTCGGTGTTGTAAATACCTCTACATTCATATCGGTCGTCCTCCTTCAGTAAATTTTCCAACAATATTAGTATACCCCCCTATACTATAAATGAATCTAAATAAAAAAAGGATTCCAACGAATCCTTTCTAATATCAATTATTTGATTAATTTATTGATGGTAATTAATAACTCATCTAACACTTCATTTTCGCCATCTTGAATACGTTCCACGACACAGCTCTTCATATGATGCTCTAACAAAAGCTTTCCTACGCCGTTCAAAGCAGATTGGACCGAAGAGATTTGATGCAGCACATCATCACAATAGGTGTCCTTTTCAATTAATCCCTTTAGCCCTCTTACTTGTCCTTCAATTCTATTGAGTCGGCTAACCAGGTTTTTTTTAGTCTTCTCAGAGTGATGACTTTTTCGTTCACCCGTGCTACATGATTCGTGCTCGTGCGTATGATCTTCCATGCACCAATCACTCCTTTCCGTATAGTTTTATTATACTATAGCCCCCCTAATCTATTCAAAATATAAAATACCGTTTAGACTTTCATCACTTCATGGGATATCACTGATGTCTCGATTTGAATAGTAGTATGCTGGATTCTGAAGCGTTCCGCTATTAACTGAATGGCTTGCTGCAAAATACGTTGATCATCTTCCTGATCTTTGATTAAGAGATGGCAGCTTAGTGAATCGAGACCCGAGGTAATCGTCCAAATATGAAGATCATGAACATTTATAACGCCCTCGATATTTTCTAGAATTGCCTTCACCTCAGCTGGATTCACTGTAATCGGTGTACCTTCCATAAGAACATGAACGGTATGTTTGATGATTCCCCAAGCGCCTCTAAGAATTAATAGAGCAACTAGTACACTTATAATCGGGTCGGCAATATACCAGCCAAAAATCATCATAACTAAACCTGCGACAATAGCCCCTACCGAGCCTAAAGCATCGCCAAGCACATGAAGATAAGCGCTGCGAAGGTTAATATTATTCTTTACATCCCCTTTTCTCATAAGGGACCAAGCACTAGCAACATTGGCTAAAAGACCTATACATGCGATCAGCATCATAGAACCACTCGCAACCGTAGGCGGCTCGAAGAATCGCCCATAGGCTTCCACGATGATAAAACCGGCAACTACAAATAAGGTGACCCCGTTCAATAGTGCCGCTAGAATTTCAAACCGATGAAATCCATAAGTTTTATTGGGAGATGCAGGTTTAGTTGCAAACCAGACTGCTACCAGGCTTAGCGCTAAGGAACTCGCGTCGTTCAGCATATGTCCACTGTCTGATAGCAGCGCTAAGCTGTTGGTAATCAATCCACCAAAAAACTCCAAAAACATTATTCCAACTGTAATAATTAATGCAATCATAAGTCCCTTTTTGTTTCCACTAGGATCAAAATGATGGTGACCGTGAGATCCATGGGAGTGATCATGTCCTGCATGGGAATGATTGTGATCGCTGTGGCTGTGACCGCTATGATCGTGATCGGAGTGTTGTCCGTGTACGTGCTCTGCCTGATGATTGTGATTATTCTTCTTGTTCTTCATGATTTACCTCCTATTTACCTTCAGCAAGATAGTATTTGTATGCGCGCGCAGTGGTATTCAAAAGCTCCAGATCATAATAACATATGAACAAGTGCTCATATGTTATTATGATCTGGATTTTTCTTCTTGTCAATAACAAACCTAAGGGTAGATCCTCAACTAAAAATTTATAAAAACACAAAAAAACATCTCTATACAATTTCTGTATAAAGATGTTTTAACTTATCCTTCACTTCTTACTTAAAGAGAAATTGCTGCTTCTAATGCAACTTCCATCATGCCGTTGAAAGAGTTTTGTCTTTCTTCTGCCGTGGTTACCGCATGAGTCACTAATGAATCTGAAATGGTTAGAATACATGCCGCTTGTTTACCTAATACTTTTGCATTGTGGAACAAAGCATAACTCTCCATTTCTACACATACACAACCATGTTCATTGTAAAATTCATTGTGGCCAGGCACATTATCCTCATGATAGAAGACATCGCTTGAATGAATTCTTGCAGTCAAAAGAGGCTTGTTAATACGTTTTGCCGCAGCTTCAATAATTTCGTTCAATTCTTTACTTGGCAGCTGCACGTCTCCTTCTACACCGCTTTGCACATAGGCGTATGTAGATTCACTCCACGCACTATCCGCCAGCACCACATCAAATAAATTCAATTTATCTGTGTAGGCACCTGCACTACCGATACGAATGATATTTTCCACACCATAATTTTTGTATAGTTCGTAAGAATAAATACCGATACTTGGCATTCCCATTCCCGAACCCATTACTGACACTTCCTTACCTTTGTAAGTGCCTGTATATCCAAACATATTCCGTACCGTATTAAATTGGGTTGGGTTCTCCAAATAGGTTTCTGCGATATACTTCGCTCTTAACGGATCTCCTGGCATTAATACTGTTTTGGCGATTTCACCATTTTGTGCTGCATTGTGCGGTGTCGACATGATTTATTCCTCCTAAGTTTGTTACTCAACTACTATCTTACTATACCATCCATGAATTTAAATATACGTTTAAAATATTCTTTTGTTTCAACAAAAAAAAAGAACTAATTCTCTTGCTACAATTTATTCGCAAACTCATTAAGCTTTTGGGACATCATTTTGATTCCCTCAATAAAAGCAGAAGTATGCTGAACAGAGGATGCCTGTTCTTGTCCGATAGCCGCTATCTTCTTTATCGAATTAGCCATTTGATTCGTAATCCCCTTGATCTGTACCATGGTGTCATTTATGTTTTGAGTCGAAGAAACGGTTTCCCGTGAAAATTTCCGAATTTCCTTGGCAACGACTTCAAACCCTCTGCCTTTCTCACCTGCATGTGCGGCTTCTATTGCTGCATTTAACCCAAGTAAATTCGTTTGATCTGCTACCTTTTTAATAATCGACAACACCTCTGTAGTGTTCTCCACATCTTTTCCCGCTTGCTGGGATTGAATAAGTAATTGCTGAGTGTAATCCGCAAGTGAGCCTGCGCCATCGGAAATATTATTAATTTGCTCATTGGCTTGGGTTAGTGATTCTGAGATCTGTTCTACAATAGCTTTTAGTTCACTTTGCCTGCGAATCTGAACTGCAATTCCGCCAATGACTTGACCCGTTTGATCGTGAAGAGGTGTCGCGGTTCCCGTAAACTCGAATCCATAGAAGTTGGCCGGAACATCAGACTTCAATGCTTGATTCTCTTGTATAGCTAAGTAAAGTGGTTCTTCTTTGTTTAATCGTTGTCCTTCAGTGATTTTCAAATCAATGGTATCGCCAGGAAAATAAGCAACAAACCTTTCCAAATCACATATGGCTATGGATAAATCAGCCGGAATAGATAATTTTATAATAGGTATAAGCGAGATAAATTTGTCTAAAGATTCAATGTCATTAATCACAGAAATACAATCTCCATTCCAGTAAAAGAATTTTCCCACGGTTCTAAATTCTTAATTTTGCATAATTCATATTTGAAATATGTATTCGAGAAATTCTCATAAAATCCTCCAAAATAGTTTACAAATCCCCTTTTTCCTCTCGTATAAAGTCGGAAAACATAAAAAAGCCCCCACTTTGTGAAAAGTGAGGGCTTTGGTTTATCGATTAATTACGGATCAGGTAATCAAATGCGCCTAAAGCTGCAGTTGCGCCAGATCCCATCGAAATGATGATTTGTTTATAAGCACTATTAGTGCAATCGCCAGCCGCAAATACTCCTGGTACGTTAGTAGCACCATGGCTATCTACAACGATCTCGCCTACGCGAGTACGTTCAACCATGTCACCTAACCAATCTGTGTTAGGAACCAGACCGATCTGTACAAATACACCTTGCAATTCGACATGGTGAGTTTCTTCTGTCTCACGATCGATATAAGAAATACCATCTACCTTATCTGTTCCGGTAATTTCTTTCGTTTGCACGTTTTTAAGTACAGTAACGTTAGGAAGGCTGTAGAGACGATCCTGCAGCACAGCATCCGCTTTGAGCTCTGGAGCAAATTCCAGAACGGTTACATGCTTCACTATACCTGCAAGGTCAATAGCTGCCTCAATTCCTGAATTACCGCCACCGACAACGGCAACATCTTTGCCTGCAAATAAAGGACCATCACAGTGTGGGCAGTAGGCTACACCTTTATTCTTGAATTCAGCTTCACCAGGCACACCCATATTGCGCCAACGGGCACCTGTCGATAGAATGACCGTCTTACTCTTTAGAACAGCACCGTTCTCGAGTTCAACTTCAATGAATTCATTCTTATCTAAACGTGTAGCACGTTGTAATTTCATCACATCAATGCCATACTCTTTTACTTGCTCTTCGAGTTTAGCCACTAGCTGAGGACCTTCAATGTAATTTACACTGATAAAATTCTCAATGCCAAGTGTGTCGTTGACCTGCCCGCCTAAGCGTTCAGCAACAATACCTGTGCGAATCCCTTTACGTGCCGCATATATTGCTGCACTTGCACCTGCTGGACCACCACCAACAACTAGCACGTCGTATGGAGCTTTGTTGTCAAACTCTGATGCATCCACAGTACTACCCATTTTAGCTAGAATTTCTTCAACCGTCATACGACCACTTTCGAAAAATTCACCGTTGAGGTATACGCTTGGAACAGACATAATTTCTTTGCGCTCTACCTCTTCTTTGAACACTCCGCCGTCAATCATCGTATGTGTAATGCCAGGATTGAAGATACTCATTAGGTTCAACGCTTGTACAACATCAGGGCAGTTATGACAGCTTAGGCTGACATAAGTTTCAAACTTATATTCGCCACTAATGCCTTTGATCTGATCAATGACACTTTGCTCAACCTTAGGGGCTCTTCCGCTAACCTGCAATAGCGCCAACACTAATGAAGTAAACTCATGTCCTAGCGGAGTTCCAGCAAAGGTTACACCCGTATCTTCACCCACACGATTTACACTAAAGCTTGGAGTTCTAGGTAACTCGGTTTTTTCTACCGTGATCCTAGCTGACATTTTGGCAATTTCATCAACCAGCGCTTCCATCTCTTGCGATGCTTCGTCAGTGCCTGCACTGATTTTCAGTACTACGTCACCTTCCAAAAGTTCTAGGTATTGCGCTAGTTGAGCTTTTATTTCTTGATCTAATTTCATTAGCTTTCGCTCCTTAAATCTTACCTACAAGATCCAGACTTGGTTTAAGCGTTTCTCCACCTTCAGACCATTTCGCTGGGCATACTTCACCTGGATGATTACGTACATATTGTGCTGCTTTGATTTTGTTAACAAGTGCACTAGCATCGCGGCCGATACCACCAGCATTAATCTCAACGGTTTGGATAATACCGTCTGGATCAATGATGAATGTACCACGATCAGCAAGACCGTCAGCTTCGATCAGAACATCAAAGTTACGGGAAATCACATGAGAAGGATCGCCGATCATAATGTATTTTACTTTGCCAATAGCTGCAGAGCTTTCATGCCATGCTTTATGTGTAAAGTGAGTATCTGTGGAAACGGAATATACTTCAACACCCAATTGTTTCAGGGTTTCATATTGGTTCTGCAAATCTTCAAGTTCAGTTGGGCATACGAATGTAAAGTCAGCTGGGTAGAAGCAAACTACACTCCATTTACCTTTAAAGTTTTCTTCTGATACATCGATGAATTTCCCATCTTGAAATGCGCTTGCTTTGAATGGTAGGACTTCTGTTCCGATAAGTGACATATTATTTAAATCTCCTTTAAGTTTTATTTTTTGTGGATACAATATTCAAATCTGCAAACATCACATATCTGAATACTATTTGTAATTATTATAATTAACCAAATTAAGGCCTGTCAAGTTATTTATAATAATTCTAATATGATAATCGTTGTCAGTCGCTAAATGTTCATAAATTATCATACTTATAAGCTAGTATGGGTTAGTTTTTACGTTTTATGTAGAGCAATTTCTACAATTCGAAGTCATCTGCTATTAGATTAATAATAGTTAAGGACTCTCTCGCTACCTCCGAATTAGAATATCGATTTCCATGATATGTGATTAATGCTTTCCATAAAGCCCATCCTCTTGCTCTGTTCCAAGTCCCTTCGTCCATCTTCAATACATCCTTGAATACCCTTCTGCTATCCTCATTAAAAAAGTTCCAAGCCATTGCCGCATCACAAGCAGGATCACCTACACCCAAGATTCCAAAATCAATGACCGCGCAAATCTCTCCATGTTTAACCAAAATATTCCCTGGCGCAATATCACCATGAACCCATACCGGCTGCGAATTCCACTTAGAAGCTAATGCCAGCTCCCAAATCCTTTTCAATTTATCATCATTAAACATATCTTTATTCTGCTCCAGCGCATGTCTAGACTCTTCATCGTACACCGCTAAAGATCCACCTCTATAGAAATTATGCTCTCCTGCGATAGGTCCTCCACTAGCATCAATAGATTGTAATTCGTTTAAAAATGCCCCCAAATCTCTAGCGACTTGGTTAAGATCATTAATATTTTGATACGTTAATGTTTCACCCTCTATCCACTTATTAATAGACCAAGGCCATGGATATGCTTCATTAGGTACCCCTTTAGCTAATGGTGTTGAAATCGGTAATGTCAGTTCTTTAGCTAAAATAGGCAACCATCGTTGTTCTTTCTCCACTTGTGGAACATATGCTGCTGCACTTGGTAACCTCACGCTCATATGCTCGCCTAAATGAAAAGTTCGATTATCATGCCCACTGCGTTTTACGGGTCTAATCTCTAAATCGGACCATGCCGGGAATTGTTCGTTTATTAATCTTGCAACTAAATCGGCGGTAATCGTATTCATAAGTACCTCTCTAATCTAAGTTTTACTAGCCATTTCCATAAGAGACATCTAATATTATGTTAGCTTTACTAGTGTTTGTATGCAACCTAAGCCATTAGATCAGCCTCAAAAGGGACAAACTAACAAAGTAAAGTTAAAGAATGTTTTTTTGAAGGCTTATTAATACAACAAGGAAAAGGGTGTTCCTTAATGACAAATCGCACAACGAATCCTAAGGTGGACGGATTTTTAAGGAAAGTTAAACAGTGGCAGGAAGAGTACGAGACGTTGAGAACTATCATTCTTGACTGTGAGTTGACCGAAGATTTCAAGTGGATGCATCCTTGTTATACGTTAGAGAACAAAAACATAGTCTTAATCCATGGATTTAAAGAATATATTGCGCTGTTGTTTCATAAAGGTGTCTTATTAAAAGATACCCATGGCATTCTAATTCAACAAACGGAGAATGTTCAAGCAGCGCGCCAGATTCGGTTCACCAATGTGCAAGAGATCCTAGAAAAAGAAAACATCATAAAAGACTATATTTATGAAGCCATCGAAGTTGAAAAGTCTGGTTTGGAAGTGGAATTTAAAAAGAATACAGATTTCATCATTCCTGATGAATTTCAAAATAAACTCGATGAAATGCCTGCCTTGAAAACTGCTTTTGAAGCTTTGACGCCAGGACGACAAAGAGCCTATCTTCATCATTTTTCTGAACCCAAGCAATCCAAAACCCGAGTAGCTAGGGTTGAAAAATGGATACCGCAAATTCTGGATGGAAAAGGATTAAATGATTAACGTATATAGGAAGAAGCAACCTTAGAACGGTAAAAATCCGAACCGAGGTTGCTTCTTCTCTTTTTTACTAAGACAGACTTTATTCTATTTCAGGTAGGTTCCTGTTACTCCAATTCCGCCGCTACCGTTCAATACATAGACTCTCGCATTTCCTTTTCCGGAGCATACCAGAGTGATTGTGCCGTTAGTAACGGTTTTGGTATCGCCAGTCACCGCATCCACGTAAGTTCCATTCGGAATTCCGGTAAATGTCGCATTTCCTGAGATCGTAACTAATGCAAAGCTATCAATACCTTTGGTGCTGTCGGTGTATCTTCTTTTAAATGCCAAATCACCGGATACATTTTCTGTGGAATACTGGCCTTTTTGCAAGGCTGGAACAGCTCTTCTAATTAAATTGAGTTGTCTGATATGTTTTGCCAAAGGATAGTTCAAAGAATCAGCAAGCGTGCCAGTAGCGTTTGTATATTTACCGTAGTCCTGAACCGTAACGCTACCCTCGATATGATCTCCGAAGTAAGCACGCCCTGTTGAGCTGAGCGGTGCATTTGGACCTACATCGATGACTGATCCTTTTTTAAATTCGATTTCTGAACCATAATAGATCGCAGGTATTCCTCGGAAGGTGAACATCAGGGAGAGATTCTCAGCCCAAGTATCCTGTGTCCCTGCAAACCGTTGATTCTCTGGTGCTTGGTCAGGTGCATAGTCATGAGAGTCAATATAAGTTACATTCCAGGTCGCATCGTTATAGAATTGATCGCCGCTCTTCATGCTGAAAGCTTCCTGTGCAGTCTTAAACGCCCAATGCATTGGAAAATCAATGACATCCATACCGGATTTCATCGAATAGTCAGGTGCGTGATAATTATTGCCGATTAAAAAAGCATTGTTCGAGGTTGGCTGACCTGCTGTAGTAGAGTTATCCGCCCATTCTTGTTCCACTGACAGCTTATTGGAAGCGTAGTCATTTTGTCCATCGCCCGGATAGGCCTTCGAGCTTTTCCATGTATAGAATGGCGTCGATATTGCCGGGATTCCACTGTTCCACACATCTCTGTACCGAGTAGCTACTTCGCCAAAGACAAAGAAGTTGGAGCCCCCTCTTGTTTTCCAAGCAGGAACAAAATATTTGTTGAAAATATACCGGCTCACATGCTTCACCGTATCGACCCGGAAAGCATCAACACCCATGTCGATATATTGATTATAGCTGTCAATTAGATACTGATTCACTACAGGGTTTTCCGTGTTCAAGTCTACGGCGTCTCCTGCAATTTGTCCTGTCTGTACGGTGTAAGATTCCCAGGAAAGACTTTTTTCGGTATGGTACA